>Ga0216301_1000034_pt1 | contig 32780 bp, 29 predicted proteins | sample 4hB_Boncat_minus_FD_156203 | JGI IMG/M metagenome (GOLD analysis project Ga0216301, IMG submission 156203) | Terrestrial sediment cell enrichment communities for BONCAT metagenomics from Utah, United States - 4hB_Boncat_minus | ecosystem: Environmental > Terrestrial > Deep subsurface > Rock...
CCTCCCTCCCGAGCAGACGGAGTACATCGTCCGCGACTCCGGAGCGCACACCATTGTCACCGGTTCACCCGAACTGGCGGCGAAGGTGGAGTGCATTGAGGAGGTCCAGAAGATAGCCCTCAAGGGCAGCGATGCTTCGCTCGATGCTCAGGCGCGGAAGGGCGGTCAGTCGATGTCGGAGGAGGAGTGGAACCGCGAGATCGACGCCACGGGGAGGGAAGACCTCTCCACGATCATCTACACCAGCGGCACGACGGGGCAGCCCAAAGGCGCGATGCTCCCCCACCGGGTCGGAATCCACGTCTGCGAGGTGGCGAGCCGCCAGTTGCCCCTTAACCAGGACGACACCTTCCTCTCGTTCCTGCCCATGAGCCACGTCTACGAGCGGATCGCGGGCCAGTACCTGCCAATCTCGCTCGGCGCGACGTTGGGTTACTCGAAGAGCCTCGCGTCGCTCGCCACCGACATGCAGAAGGTCCGGCCGACCATCATGATGTGCGTGCCGCGGTTCCTCGATTCATTCCGCGACCGTGCGCTGGACGCTATCTCCAAGCAACCGGAAAAGAAGCAGAAGCTGTTCAACCTCGCCCTAGCCCAAGGCGTAAAACGGGCACAAGGAGGGTTTGCCCCCCTCGCTTGGCTAACGGATCGGATCGTGATGGCAAAGCTGCGCGAGAAGGTCGGCGGCCGCATGCGCTTCTTTGTAAGTGGAGGAGCCGCGCTCCCTGTGCACGTGGCTGAGTTCTACATGGGAACGGGGCTCACCGTCCTTCAGGGGTACGGGCTGACCGAGACGGGCGGCGGCACGTGCATCAACCACCCCGACCGCAACAAGTACTGGACGGTTGGCGAGTCCCTGGGAATGGACATCAAGATCGCGGAGGACGGCGAGATCCTGATCAAGGGCCCCGGCCTCATGACGGGCTACTACAACCTTCCCGATGAGACGGCCCAGGCCCTGGACAAGGAAGGGTGGTTCCACACCGGCGACATCGGCGAGTTCGAGGGCAAGAGCCTCAAGATCACCGATCGGAAAAAGGACCTGCTGGTGCTGGGGAACGGCAAGAACATCGCCCCTCAACCCATTGAGAACAAGCTGAAGGCGAGCGAGTACATCTCGGAGGCGGTGGTCCTGGGTGACGGCATGGACCACTGCATCGCGCTCGTCGTGCCGAACTTCGAGACGGTACGCAAGGCGCTCAACCTTCCGGAGGGCGAGCCGATCGGCCAGAACCCGGAGGCGAAAGCACTGATCAAGAAGGAGTTCGATCGGATCAACAAGACGCTGGCGAACTTCGAGATGGTCAAGAAGCACGTGATCCTGGACAAGTCGTTCTCCGTTGAGGACGGCGAGTTGACGCCGACGCTGAAGGTCAAGCGTAAGGTCGTGAAAGAGAAGTACGCGGCGCAGATCGCGTCGCTACGCTAGTTCGTCCTAGCGGTCTTCATGGCTGGTTTGGGCGCGGTGGGCCTTCCGCGCCACCCAGGTGGGCCAACATAAAACGGGATGGCGGGCGCACAGGAGATCGCGGGCAGTTACGTGGGGCGGCCCGCGCCTCGTCCCGGCCGCGAGGACGAGCTTTCGCCGCCCGAGCGCAAGCGCTACTCGAACAGCAAGGAGGCCTACCCGCTCGAGATCCGGGCCGACGGCACCTTCACCCACAAGACCCTGACTGAAGGCACCTGGACCCTTGAAGGCGACGTGCTGAGCCTTACGCCCCAGACCTTTAGCGGCAAAACGTTCGATGAGCAGGAGCGGGAGTGCGAGGAGATGGGACGCCAGTTCCGCTTCGCCTTCGTATACGAGCCGTTCCAGTTGAAGCTTGAGGGCGGCTTGCTGGTGACCGTGGGCACCGGACTCATCGCGACCGTTTACGAACGCGAGTAACGCGAACTGCCAGGAAGCACACGCCGCATAAAATCGCGCCTAAGCCGGGAACTTGACACCAGGGGGCTCATGTTACGTATAAGTGGAGCTGTCCAGTAAGGACAGCTAATCAAGAAGGAGGCTAAACAGAAAGATGCTCAGAACCCTTGTTAACGTGAATCCTGTGCAGGAGATGCGTGCGTTCGAGGAGATGTTCGACCGGATGTTCGGTACTCCGACCCGACCGACCAACGCCCCGACGACTCTCCCCGTCGACATCACCGAGCGGGAAGGCAAGCTGTTCGTTCGCGCGGCGGTGCCGGGCGTTGAGCCGAGCGACTTGGAAGTGGCGATCGAAGAGAACGTGCTGACGATCCGCGGCGAGACCCGGCACGAGGCGCAGAATGGGAACGAGAAGGTTTACCGCCGCGAGGTCAGCTACGGCGCCTTCGCCCGCTCGATCCGTCTGCCGGATGGGCTCGACCTGAACCTTGTCGATGCTGAGTTCAAGAACGGCGTGGTCACCATCTCCATCCCGCGCATGGTCGAGGAGAAGCCGAAAACCCTGCGCGTGCCGATCCGCACCTCCGAAGGTCAAACTCCGGTGATCGAGGCGAACGTTCAGACGACGCCGAGCGAAGAGAACGAGCCCCAGAGCTAACGGAGATCCTGCCGAATCGAAAGTCCACCGCGCCCCTGGCCCCTTCGGCCAGGGGCGCTTTTCTCTAGACCTCTTTCAACTCCCCTTGCCGGATCGGTTGGGTGGGCTGGCCGTTCTCCAGCCAAGCGTTCCAGCCTCCCACGACGGCCACCGCCTGCGTCCAACCCGCCTGTCGAAGTTCCTGCGCCACCCGGGCGCTGGTCCCCTCGTTCTGTCACGTGCAGAAGGCGGCGATCAGCGCGCCTTTCGGCAGGTCTTTTTCCCGAACCTCTTCCACCACGTTCTCCGGATCGATGCGGATCGCGCCTTCGGCGGTAAGTCCATCGGGATCGTAGGTCCTTGCGGTGCGCGCGTCCAGAAGGATCGCGCTTTGCCCTTTCTCCCGCCGTTGCGCCAGCTCCGGGATCGTGATGGTCGTCCCGGAATGGGTGCCGGTAGCGACCTTGAGCTCGACCTCCGTCTGAGGTCTCCGGCGCTCCAAGGCCATCACCGAACCGCCGTGGAGGACCACCGACACCAGCATCACGAGGGTGCAGACCTGGAACATCCGCTCGCTCTCCGGCACGTTCTCGAAGACGGGCAGCAGGATGAGAAGAAGCGTGCTTAAGCCCCGAGGACCAAACCAGGCGAGCAGTCTTTTCGAGCGCCCGTCCATGTGGGTGCGGGACAACGAACCCAGCAGGGCGAGCGGTCGCGCTGCAAGCGCGATCAGCACAAACGCGATCACCGGCAAGCTCACGACCCCAAAGCCGCTCCAGATGAGCGAGGTGCCCAGCAGGACGAACGTGAAGAGCATCGTCAGCTCGGCGGTAGTCTCGCCGTACTCGAGGAAGCAGTCGCACATCTCCACATCGAGCGCGGCGATGGTCGCCCCCGCGGCAAACGCGGCGAGGAAGCCGCTGGCGTGCATCGCCTCCGCCGCCCCGAACGCGACGAAGCAGACGCCGATCGAGTACAGCGACTCGTAGTCGCGGCGGACTCCCACCCGGTTTCGGATCAGCGAGAGCGTCGAAACCGCCAGCAGCCCCACCGCCACCCCTGCCCCCGGGCCGAGCAGGAACAGTTGGAGCAGCATCTGCCCAATCGCGACCGGCTCCCCATCGGTGGGCAACGCTAATGCGATCGCGATAAAGATCACGGGAAGCAGAACGACGTCGTTCAACCCGCTCTCTAGCCGAAGCGCTAGCCGAGTGTCGGCAGGCAGCCCGCGCCAGCGGAGGAGCGACCTTAGAAGGACGGGATCCGTCGAGGCAAGGGCGGCGCCGAGCATCGTCGCCTGAGCCACCGGCAAGCCGAGCAGCCCGACACCCGCAAAGGCGATCACGGCGGTGACCAGCGCAGTGCCAGGCCCTAGGATAAGCAGGGCCAGCCCCCCGTGCTGCCGGACCTCCTTGAAGTTGAGGGTCAGCGCCTCGGTGAAGAGGACGAGGGCCAGGCTTAGCGTCGCCACGACGCGGAGCGCGGAGGAGTCGAGATCGACGTTCAGCAGGCGAAGCCCGAACGGTCCGATGACCGCCCCGATGGCAAGGAAGACGCCGACCTGGGGCACCCCGCTCCGCTCGATGACCCCCGATAACAAAGATGCCACCAGAAGCACCACCCCGAGGAGGGCGAGGACGGCCGCAAACGACTGGGGATCAAAGGCAGTCATGGTCGTGGAGATCTACCGTAGCACGTTCTACGCAACCGAATCGCGTTAAGGCTCGGGCAAGATTCCATCGACTGCGGGGGCTGGGGGCAGAGGGGAATCCGTCGTGTTGAGCACGATGGTGGCGCCTTTAGCCTCGCTTAGCGATTGGAGGATGCGGAGTTGCATCAGGGCCGGGTTGTTCTCCAGCATCCGGGCCGAGTTGGCGAGGCTTCGGAGCGCGGCGTTCTCCCCCCGCGCCCTCTCCAAAGCGGCTTGGGCTTCCTTCTGCGCCCGCACCACTTGGGTCATTACGTTCTTCAGCTCCCCCGGGAACATGATGTCCTTCACCTCAACGCCGTTGAGGTGAAGGCCAAGATCCTGGACCGGCGGGCTGGACAGCTCCTGCACCCGGGCTCCAATTTCGCCACGAACGGTGAGCAGATCGTCGGCCGTCATCGACGCCACAACCTCTCGAAGGGCGGACTGGACGAGCAGATAGGCCGCTGACGTTCCGTTCTCGCTACGGGTCACGAAGAGGTGTGGATCGACGATCTGTTGGCGCGCAACCAGGCTGATCCGGACGGAGACGCCGTCGGAGGTCATCACTTCTTGACCGGCCAGCGTCACGAACGCTTCTCGAACGTCGAGCACCCGGACCTGGATGTGGCCGCCGAAGATCCGGTGGAGTCCCGGCTCGAGCAGTCGCTCGAAAACCCCTCTCCGGTAGAGCAAACCCCGCTGGTACTCGAAGACCACCTGCGAGCTCTGGAAGCGCATGAAGGCCCAGCCTGCGAACTTCACCGCCAGGTAGAAGCCGATCAGGAACAGGATCGTCCCCAGGTATGGGGCCATGTCGGTAGAGGTCTCGTTCATAACAATCCCTCCCCAGAGCGTCGCGCTCTAGCGGCGGGGGCCCGAGGCCCGCATGGCCGCGCGTGCGCTGCGTTTCCGCCGACGCCCTGGTTCGGGGGCTTACCCTTTCAGAGGCAGGAGTCGAACCTGCTCGCAAGGGTCCACTGCAAGCCCGATGGCGGATGCTTCCCGAGCTGCCCTACCCTTACCCCCTCAATATATCAGAGCCGGGGCCTGGGCTTCGAAACCCACTTCATTCGCTCCGCTTCCATGAACCGCCAAGGAATGTCGTGCCCCTTCCCCTCCGCGATGCCGATTCTCGGTCCGGCGACGATTTCTCGCACCGACTCTTCGGCGGCCGAGATGCGAAGGGGGGAGTTGGCGGCGAGAATGTCGCTTCCGTTGTCGTCGCGGGTGATGCCGAACGCTCGGCAGAGCTTTCCAGGACCCGACAGGAGGTCTTCGAGCCTCTCCACACCCCGATTCGCCTGCATTCCCTCGATGCCAGCCAAGGGCTCCGCCGCTCGGACCAGGACGGCGGCCGCTCGCCTTGGCTCGTGCGCCGAGACGTTGAGCATCCAGTGCATGCCGTAGTTGAGATACACGTAGGCGTGGCCGGGCTCGCCGAACATCACCATGTTGCGCATCGTGGTCTTGCGGTACGCGTGGCAAGCCGGGTCGTCTTCCCCCCGGTACGCCTCCGTCTCCACGATGCGGGCCTGCATTGAGCCGTAGACGAGGGTCGCACCGAGGAGGTCCCTGGCCGCTTGAACGACGTCATTCCGCAACGATTCTCGAAGTTCCGCTTGGGTCAACGCTCTATCTCCCGTGCGCAGCGCTTTAGGACGTTCACGACATGCCCAAAGCCCGCATCAGCAAAGCCTTTCGCACCGACGCAGTAGCCCCAGCTTTCACCATGGCCGCATTCGCCGACGCGTCCGACGACATTCCGAGGATGGTGGCATTGCCCGCCGCCCGCAGCACGGCGGTAATCGTTTGGCCATTGTGCTGCCCGCTCAGGAAGTAGTGGTCGAGAAAGGCGACTTCGACCTCGGCTACCTTGGCGGTGCCTTCCACGCCTTCGGTCATCGAGGGTCCGTACAGGACGCCGTTCTCAATCCGGCTGACGCCTAAGAGCGACGTTGGATGGTGCCCCAGTTCCTCCATCATCTCCGTGAGGCGCACGAGCAACGGCACGTAGTCCTCGACGATCAGGACGCGGAGGCCGGGCCGGTCCAGGCCCCCAGTTTGGAAGAGCTCGCGCAGCACACCCTGGTGTACCGGAAAAGAGGGACCCGAAAACGTGCGGCTTCCAAGCGAACATTGTCTGCGCGACACTATCAGTACGCAAGAAGTTGATAGGACCGAGCCAAAGAGCAAGGCCAGCAACGGACGGAGCATAAAGACAGACACATCAACCCAGGGAACCCTCTCCGGTCCCTGGGTATTTTTTCGTCTGGTCACCCCGTATAGAGTGCGGTGGCCCGCCACCGCTTTACCCAGCGAGCCCGCGAGCGTGTGGTTTGGATGCGTTGGGAATGTCAGGGATGTCTGGAAGGTTAGGAATGTCTCGGAGCATTCTCCACAACCTGCGAACAACACCCTACAGCCTACACCCCCTCCACGCTCGCGGGCTCGCTAGCAAAAGCGGTGGCAGGCCACCGCACTCTATATGGCTAGGAGACGCCGCGGGGGTCGGCGTTGGGGTCGACGCCCGCGAGCATCATCCCCTGGCCGCGCGACTCGTGCGTCTGGATCGTCGGCGGGTCTTCGGGGTCGCGAACTTGGACGAGGATCGTCGTCCGGGCCTCGTTACTGGTGTTGATCCCGCTGCCGTGGATGGTCAGGTAGTTGAAGAACAGCACGTCGCCCGCCTTGGCCGGCATCGGGGTCGCGGATTCGATCGGGTACTTCTCGAACGGAAGGTGCCAGCTTCCCTCGCCGTCGTGCTCTAGCATGCCGAGCTTGTGCGAGCCGGGCACGACCCGCACGCACCCTTTCTCCAGCGGCGCGTCGTCGAAGTGGAAGATCGCTGCCATCATCGAGTGCTTGTCGTGGGGGAAGAAGGGCGCGTCCTGGTGCATAGGGAACGGGGAGCCCTTCTCCGGCGGCTTGATGAACATCTTCGTGTGGTGAAGTTGCACGTTCGGCGTTCCCAAGAACGCGGCCGCCAGATCCGTAAAGCGAGGGTCGGAAAGCAGCCGGGTAAACGCCGCGCTGTAGAACTGGACGTTGTGGCAGTGCAGGACCTTCGTGTCGGCCGCCGCCATCACCGCGGCGCGGGCAGCTCCCCACGTCGCGTCCATGTTCGCCTTGCGGCTTAGCCTCTCCGCGAGGTCGTGGCACTCACGCCGCAGGTCGGCCGCCTCGTCCTTAGAAAGTAAGCTGGGAACGAGCACGTAGCCCTCTTCCCGGTATTGATCGACGTATTTCTGATCCACCATCTCCGTGTCCACCTCTTTGCGTCTTTGCGCCTCAGTCCCTTACAGAGTAGCAACGGAAAAGGCAAATCAGGTTAAACGAGAGCGCCGGAGGTTTGTAAAATCCGGCCATGTCCCTCGCCGCGTCGATGGGCGGCGGGTGGCGTGCCGTACCGCTGAGCAAAGCATCGCGTGAAGTAGGCGACGTCGGTGAAACCGCACTCTTGGGCGATTTCCTTGATCGGCATGTCCGTGCCGTGGAGCAGCGCGTTCGCCCGGTCCAGCCTCGTGAGCTGGACGTACCGGGCGGGTGACGTCCCGGTGTAGGTGGCGAACAGCCGGGTGAAGTGCCGCTCCGACAGACTGACATGCGCCGCGATCTCCGCTAACGAGAGTGGCCGGTTCAGGTTGTCCTGGATGTAGCGCACCGCCAGCCGAGCCGCTGCGTTCTCGCTCCGTTGCTCTTCCAGTGGAACGCCGTGCCCCGGCGTGAGCGCCTGCGCGATCCCAAGGACGAGCGAAAGGGCGAGCGAAGCCACCTGCTCGGGGACAGTCGGTCCACCCGCCACCTGCCGAAGAGCGGTCCATAGGGAGGCCACGCGCCCATCTTCGTCGGGGACCACGCAAGCATCGCTGTCGACGAACGCCCTCAACAGCCGATCCGCCTCCGTGCGGGGTGCTTCGTCCGAAGACCAGCCGAAGCTCACCCAAAAGAGCTCCATCCACGGCTCCTGACCGTTCCGGATCTGGTGCACCGCCCCCGGCCGGGCTAAGAATAGAGTGCCTGGCCGCAGCGCGTGGTCGGTTCCGAGATTCGTGAACGTTCCGGCACCGTGCCCGCCCACCAAACACGCTTCGAAGTAGGTGTGTCGGTGGGGCAGATTGTCTGGGAGGTGGGACTCGTAAGCCCAATGGACGAACTCGATCCGGCCGTTGCCCACCGGAATCCGGCCGGGGCCGCTATTCAGTCGGGTGAGCCAGTCCACGTATTCAGCGTAGCTTACAGGCCCTTGCGGCGCATCTCCTTGTAGACTTCGTCATCGTTGCGCTTTCCGATGAGCCTTATCTCCAGGTCCTCTCCTTGAACGCGGTAGACGATTCGATATTCGCCGCTGTCCACGCGCGTGTACTCACCCACCGTTCCCTTAAGCGCCTTGGCATCGTGGGGCTGAGGGGTGGCACAAAGATCGAGGATCCTTAGGAGGACCTGCCTCGCGTGCTTGGGCTGCATCGACGCGATGAAGTCGCGCGCCTCTCGATCCAATCTAGGTGTCGGCACGTCCGAGCATCTCGCGGATGAACCCAGCCGTCTCCTCGGCGCTCAGAAGCTCGTTGCGCCGAACGGCCTCGTCGGCCCGGGCCGCCCAGACGGCGTCCTCCAGAGCTTGGAAGCGCTGCCACTCGTCGTGCGAGATCATGACCGTGAACGGCCTACCGTTCTTGGAGATCACGACCGGCTCCGTTTGGGCAGCATCGAGTAGCTGCCCAAAAGAGTTCTTGGCATCCTTGGCGGCGAGCGTTCTCATACCCATTCCGACGTGCGAAGTGTCCACTCGTTCCACTATAGCCAAAGTAGCTACTTTATCCCTAGCGGCGACGGCGACGTCGCCGCGAACTCTCGTCCCGCGTCGCCGGAACTGCCGCTGCGGCGGCTTTCTTCGACGCCGGATCGAGCGTCCCCTTCAGCACGATCGCGTGGGGCACTGGTCGGGACGGGGTGGTGGGCGTGCTATGACCCGAGGCCATGATCTTCTCGCCGTATACGAGCGACGTCGAGAACCCGGAGTCGAGGAGGACCGCCTCCATGATGCCGGCCGCTGAGATGGCCTCCGCGAGTTGCGCTGATGAGCAGGACTGCTTCGAAGCACCCAGCACGATTTGCCCCACCGAGTTGATGCCGATGAAAGCGCGGCGGCGGGCATCCTGAATGTCCTTGGCCGCGAAGGTGTTCATGTCCTCCCGCTTACGCGGAATGCCCTCGTGTACGAGCCACACCCCGCCCATGAACACGTCGGTCAGGTCCGGCATAAACGCCTTGAAGACCTCGTCGTTCCCCATCGTTTCGGGCTGATAGGGGACGATGGCCATCGTCTTGGGTCCCCAGAGGATCACGGGGCGGTTCTTCAGCTTCTCCCAGCGCGTCACCTCGATGTCCGGCATCACGGCGGGCATCTCGGGCGTTTTGCAAGGCCCGACCAGCTTGTTGTCCGTGCTCTTGATCGCCGCCATCGCGAAGAAGGTCCCGTTGATCCCCGCCACCGCCTTCGTCCGCTTCACGAAGTCCAACACTCCCTCGCGAGTTTCCGAAGTCACGGTGGTCGGGAGACCACCTGTAATCAGGGCCAGCTTGACCCCCGCCGACTCCAGCTCTTGGAAGCCGACCAGCGATTCCTTGATCTCGCCCTGGAAGATCCCCAGGGCCCCGCCCCTTAGCGCTCGGTCTCGGTCCTCCCAAGCATTTTCTAAGCGGGTGTGGACGTACCGGTTAACGCAGTAGATGCTGGGCGACTCCTGAGCCAGACCGTTGTCGATGCTGAAGGCCATTTTGTAGCCAGCGGCCTTGGTGAGTTCCTGCGTCGTCTTGTCGTTCTTCCCGTTGGGATAGGCGATGAACTCCATCGGCACCCCCAGCTCCCGTTCCAGGGTCGCCTTCGACTCCACGAGCTCCTTGGTCTGCTGCTCCGGCGTCAGCTTGCTGATGTCGTCGGGGTGGGTAATGGTGTGCGAGCCGATAGTGACCAATGGGTTCTTGACCAGTTCTTTGAGGGTAGGCCAGTCCATCTTCGGGTGGAGCCCCGTCTTGTCCCCCACGAACCCGGTGTGGACGAACATGGTGGACGGGTAGTTGTACTGCTGGAGGATGGGCAGAGCGATGTCGTAGAAGCCCTGGTAGTTGTCGTCGAAGGTCAGCACGACCGCCCCTTCTGGCACTTCCTTCCCGGTAGTCAGGTGGTCGTACAGGTCCTTCATGGAAATCGGGACCGCGCCGTTGTCCTGGAAAAACTTCATCTGCGCCTCGAACTCTTCGCGGCTGCAGTCGAACCACTGGGCGTCCTTCCCCCGCTCCGCGATCACGTCGTGGTACATGATCACCGGGATCCGCCGATTCTGACTGGCGATGGAAATCTCGGTGTACGGAGGTTTTGCCGGTGCGGCCGGGACCTGGGGAGCCGTGGTGGGAGTGACGGGCACCGGCATCACGGTCTGGTCCTTGCAAGAGGCCGCGAGAAGGGCGGCAAGGACAAGGGCGAGAAGCGTCTTCGGACTCAAACGACAGGACCTCGGGCGCATGGACCTGTCCAGTTTAACCCCTGTATCCTTACCGGTGTATCGAGCAATGGTGGCAGCCAGGTACTGCCTGCCAAAGGCTCTACTGCCCAAGAACCTGTTGAGTCGTCTTGAAGTGGGTCTTTGCCACTCTCGAGATCGCGTCCGCGCCGTGCTTCGCTACGAACTGACGTCCGGGACCGATCACGTTGGTGGCACCTTTCGGGAGTTGCAAGCCGAACTCGTCGCTCAAGCGCTCCAGCCGACGCAAGAACTCGGCTCGGGCCAGAATTGAAGCGGCGGCGACCGCGATGTCGGCTTCCGCGCGCACCATTGACCGAAACTCGACCGCCTTGCCCTTCTCGAAGAGAGCCCGCCTAACCGCCGCCCCGCCCGCCGCGAACTGGTCGGAGATCACCAGCTTCGCAGGCACCTCCTCCAGCACGTTCTCGATGGCCCGGGCATGGCCCCAGGCTAGGAGCGTGTTCAGGTTCTTGAACTTCGCGTACAACTCGTTGTACTTTTCCGGCCCGATCGAGATCACCGAGTGCGGGCAAACCGCCTTGATTCGCGTGGAGAGGCGTAAGGCGACCGGGTCGGTCAGCTTCTTCGAATCCTTAACCCCCTCCAACTCGGCCAGGTGCTCAGGGCCCACGTAGCACGCCGCGACTACTAGGGGCCCAAAAAAGTCTCCCTTCCCACTCTCATCAACCCCAACGCGACCCTCGTTCATGCGCGCCTAATGTACCGGTAACGCCTCCTGAGTTGCCGTCCCTTGCAAGTTTAAACTAGGCTTTACCGTTCGGCCAGCGCTTGGGAGATCCGGTGAACCTGTTCGCGATCCGAGTCGAGGTCCCGGTAGGCTAGGAACCACGGCTCGGAGGGGATCGAGTCGGCGATTGGGAAGAGCTCTCGCAGTCTCCCCTCATCAAGGCCACGGCGGCAGGCGAACTCCGGCACGATGCTGATCCCCACTCCTAGTTCGACGGCACGTACGACCGCGCGCAGATCCGGCACGACCAGGCTGACCTTAGCCTCGAATCGGCACTCCAGGCTTTGCTGAAAGAACCGGCGGGTCACCGGGCGTTCCTCGCTGTAGCTCACCCAAGGCTGTGAGTTCAGCCATGTACCGAGTTGGCGGCTGGGGGGACCTTCACGTGGCCCTTCTGCGCCCATCGACCCAATCAGCACGTACCGTCGCACGCCTACGTACCGGTGCTGCAATGTTCGGCCTGAGGGCTTCAGGGTGGTCACCGCCACGTCCAGCGCGCCCGTCTCCACCTGCGTCAGCAGGTCGCGGTCCGACCCCAGCGACACCGCCATTGGATATCCGAGCGGCGCGAGGCGGGGCAGGGCGAACTGGTGGAAGTACTCGGGCGTGGTGCCCAGACGAATCGTCGGGTTCGGGTCCCGCTTAGGTTGGAGCGCGCGGCTGACCCGCTCCAGCCGGTCCAGCGACTCGAACACCTGGACGTACAGCGCCTCCCCTCGTGCCGTGGGCACCATCCCCTTTGCCGTCCGCTCGAACAGCGGCACCCCAATGGCCGACTCAAGCGCCGAAAGCTGCTGGCTCACCGCCGGCTGCGTCAGCGCCCGCGCCCGTGCCGCCCCCGAGACAGAGCCCGCGCGATAGATGGCGAGGAAGTTCCGGTACCACTCGAGCGGGAGCATCAGGAATTCTTATACCAAGCATTAGAAATATCGAGATTGTTCTGGTCGTGTGCTACCGCAAGATAGAGACATGAAGTCGATTAGCCCCACCCGCGACAGCCGAGACCAGTTCGACCAGCAGGCTGCCCTCTACGCGACTAGCCCTGTCCACCGCCACGGCCCCAGCCTGCCCGTGCTCGTGGACTTCGCGGCCCCTACTGCTTCCGACCGCGCCTTGGACGTGGCGACGGGAACCGGCAACACTGCCTTCGCCATCGCGGAGAGCGGAGCCCAGGTGGTTGGTCTCGACCTTTCTCCAGGCATGCTGGCCCAGGCCAGGGCCCGCGCCGATGCCGAAGGGCAGGGCAACATCAGCTTCCAAGAGGGCGATGCGGAAAGGATCCCCTTCCCCGACGGTTCGTTCACCCTCGTCACCGCTCGCCACGCGCCGCACCACTTCCACGATGTCCCCCAATTCCTCTCCGAGGCACGCCGAGTCCTGACCCCTGAGGGGCGTTTCGTGATGTCCGACGGCATCTGCCCCACTGAGGAGGGCCTAGACTGGCTCGACCGCTGGCAGCGCCTCCGCGACCCCTCGCACTTCTACTCAAGAACGGTGGCTCAGTGGCAGGACCTGGCGGGGGAAGCTGGCTTCAAGTGGGTCCAGCACACTCTCGTCCCCTACCGCCTGGAATTCGACTGGTGGGTCCGTCAATCGGGCTCATCGGAAACGACCATTGTGGAGCTGCGGTCCCATGCGAAGGCCGCGGCCGAGTCCCTACACCAGCCAATGGGCCTGAAGTTCGACACCGACGGGGAAGTCGTCGCCTACGTGGAGACGATGCTGGTCGTCCGGTTAGACCCTGTATAGCGGCACGGCGTACCGTGCCACTAATGCGTGCGGTGCATACTTTGCCCACCGCTCATACGGAGGACAACCCTGGCCAGGGCTGTCTGTCGCTGCCGGACTCGCCGCCGACTGCCTGCGTATCGCCTAGGGGATGTACGATTGCACGTTGGAGACCAACCCGCTCCAACTGTTGAGTTTGGCGATGGAGTTGCTGGGCCATTGGCACCGTTCGATATCGCGAGCGCATCCTCGTCATGGCCGATGCCATCTGCGCTAATTCGGATCTGGTGGGCTGGCTCGCCGCCCGCTCGCTTCCGTTGGTCGATGATGCCACGTATACGGAGCGGGGCCGCGAGTCGTTAAGTTCCGCCCGACTGTGGACGAGCTGGATGGCAAGACCCCTACGGCTTGCCCTACGAGCCTGACATCGGGTGCGCAGGCTGGGGAATCCAGAGCTTCGGCGTCCGGCAGTACTGGCTGCATGTGAACTGCCCCGATATTTCCCCAACACCTACATGCTGCACGCCGTCGACTTCATCCTCGGCTGCCACCCCGGCCCCAACACCGCCTCCTGCGCCTCTAGTGTCGGCTCGCATTCGCTGATGCCCGGCTACGGCGTCAACCGCGCCGACTTCTCCTACATCGCCGGCGGCATCGGCTCCGGCACCGCCCTCATCCGCCCCGACTTCCCCGAACTCCTGGAATGGCCCTACCTCTGGCAGCAGACCGAGTACTGCGTGGGCCATCCCACCTCCGACTACGTATTCCTCATCGCGGCCGCTCATCACCTGATCACGGCGGATTAGCGGCCGGTTGGGCGAAGACCCCCATCGAAGCGCTCTTGCTTGACCAGGGTCAGCTTCGACCCGTCCCACTGCACCACTTCGCCGTCTCCCACCACGATCCCCTGCTTGTCCTTTTGGCGAACGAGGTCGCCCGGTGCCATGTCGTCCTTGCCCACCTTCGTAAAGGCGTCCTTTTGCGACTCCAAGAAGTCGCCCCACTCCTCCGCACTGGTGGGCCCCGCGCTCAGGACGCCCGCCAGCTCCGGAGAAAGGAACGTGCTTTCCAGCAGATCAGGGTCGCCGAAGAGAGGCACCGCCGACTCGGCCTTCTCCTGCCCCCACACGCGCAGCATTCCGATCGCCGCGTTCGCGTCCGTATAGCCCGGCACCTTCCCAGCATAAGCGCGCGCGTCCGTGCTGGGCTCCCACACTTGTTGAACACGGGTTCGCTCGACCTCAGTCACGTCGAAATCCGGCCCCACGACCATAAGGTTCGGCCCGGAGGCGGTCAGCACCACAACGCCAAATCCGCCTCCCTTCAAAAAGACCCAGGTGCCCACCCGCACATCGGCGTTGTCCCCGGGTAGGACGCCCTTGCCAAGGGTATCGAGCCGCCTCAGGAGCGCGACCTGCGGTTTGTCCAGGTCCTTCGCCTTCCAAAGCCGTCGCCGTATCCAGGCGGGTGCCCCCATAGCCATTGCCATCGCGAACTCGTCCGGATCACCCAGGTTGAGGCTCGTCTCTTCTCCGTCCGCCGTGCCTTGAATCGTGCCCGTCTCAAGATCGCGCATGAGGCTCCACAGGAGGGGCGGGTCACCGTAGAACCTTAGTTGCTCTTCACTCCCCAGATCGGCTCGGGGCTGCGTCGTCGGGGTCCAGACCTCAAGAATGCTCGGGCCCGTCAGTTCCGTGCTCAGAAATCCAATTGAGTCGGTTGCGATCAATGCGTGCCGCAGGGCCGACGCATCGCTGGCGAGGGCAACCCCGCGAACTACTTTTCCATTGTGGACCGCCGCGAACAGGTCCCCAGGCTTGGGGATGCGTCCCCGCTCCGGCGTGCCAAGACCGTAGATCCGGCGGCGGACGATCCGCTCGCTGCCGTCCGCGAGCGACAATTCGCGGAACGCCTTCTTGCCCTCCTTGCTTCCCCCGGCCGCCAGCATCAGGTTAAGCAGGACCCACCAGGCTCCGTCGACCACATCGGCCGCGCCCTTGCCGACCTCCACTCGCGTTTCGCCCAGTTGCCCTAACGCCGCGTGCAGACCTTTGTTGAGGTCGTCGAAGGCGTCCGACCGGGAGTCGACCTCCGCTACCCAAGGGCGTTCAAGGAGATCGGGCTTCCAGATCGCCGAGGCCTCCTCCATCGCGATCCCGTGCCGCATCCGCACCGTGTCGGCGGTTTCGCCGAAGACCCCCTTGCGTCGGCCACCCGCGATCACCGCATCGAAGCTCATCGGTTCTTTGGCGACACGGGTGACTACCCCAAGGGCCCCCGGGTCCTCTCGGAAGAACACCACGTCCCCAACCTCGACCGGCGTTTCCTCGGTGGCGGGGACGAGTCCCTCACCGCGGCTTGCACAGAAGGCCTCGGCGTTCATGATTGGCCGTTTTGCCGCCGCTCCCTTAAGGAGCCCCGCCGCCTTGAGCCCTTCCGCCAGCAGACCCTCGGCGGTGCCCACCGCCCGCTCGTCCTCGCCCAGAACCGAGACGCCCCAAAGCATCACGAGCTCGTTCAGGGCCGGCGTCAGCCCACCCGACTCGGGCGAAGGCGAAGGCACCGCCCATTCGCGGGGGGCCTCGGTGGGAGCCCAACGATAAACCGCAGTTTCGGGATCGACCAGGAGGTCTGCTTCGCTTGTCCTTTCCGTGATGTCTAGGGCGCCCGCTACCCGGCGGACCTGCCCGTTCTCGTCGACCTCGCTCACGATGAGAGTTCTTCCCCCTTCGCCGAAGATCACGTCGCCCACCGCGCAGTTCATCAATGGGGTGAAAGCTTGGAGTCCCTCCCCGTGGGTTTCTGCGACCGTTAGAAGGTGGAATAGGGGAACCGGCGCGGTGGAGCGGGGTGACGCCGCCAAGATGTCCTGAACCGGCTCGATGAGCGGCCTCACCGGCGCAAAAGTGGACTCGAACCTTGAGACTGCCTTTATCGAGGCCCCTCGGTACTGAAGGGTCTCCCGAAGGTCTTCCGCGTCGAAGTCCGTGTGGCCCTCGCTCCACTTCGGATCCAGCGGGACCTCCACGTCCACGAATGGCTCAGGCGCCGGTTCACCGTCCGTCGTAGACTCGACGGCGAACGCCTTCACCCCCTTCTTAGTCGGCTTCTCGTTCTTCTCTTTGACTGGCCGATACTCTTTGCCGAAGGCAAGTTCGGGAATCTCGTACAGGATCTCCCATTGGTTCATAGTCTTGGGGGCGGACTTCAGCAGGTGGGTGCCCACGGTCGCCCCTTTGAAGGTTTTCGGAAGGATGCCCTTCTGCGCGATAAACCGGTGCCGCGCTCTTACGCCGGACGAATCCTGGAAGTACCAATCCGACTTCTGGAGTTCGGCGTCCGTAAAAGCCATTGAGGCGACCGCCTCTGCCCAATCTTCGTGAACGTCGGTCGCCGCGTAGGCGGACACGAAACCGCGCGTTTCGAAGTAGCTCTTCAGGCGCTTGTAGACGGCGTCGTAGTCGGCCTGGGCCTTCTGCATCTTTGCGTCCGTTTCCGCCACCTTCGTCGGGTCCTGGGGCGTCTCCGCCACCGCTGCGTTATAGGCCTTGACCGCCGCTTCCAGCCGATTCACGTACGGAACGATCTCCTTGAGCTTGGCTCGGAGGTCGCTTTCCTTGCCATGCTTGTTCCGCAGCCCCAGCCGCCACCCGATCGCCCCCCATCCGGTCAAAATGTTCGGGAGGTGGTCGTCGCTCTGCCCGACAAGTCCCTTCAGCGACCTCAGGAGCCAGTCGGTGTAGCCGGAGTCCAACTCCCAGCCGCTGACGTAGGCGTACTCCGACACGATGTCCTGCGTCATCCAGTCGCCAAGACGACCGAACAAGGCGTTGAACGGCTGGACCGGGGACAAGAGCCAGCGCCCGAGGACTAAATCCGGCGTACGCAGGGTGATGGTCGACAGGTGCGCGACCGTCCGAAAGAAGTCGCCCCAGTTCGCCCACGCTTTCGCCGTAAGGATCGCGTGGCCGATCTCATGGATGAATGTGATCGCCGCGTCGACGTCTGCCTTCGTAACCTCGGTGGACGTCACGTCCAGAGGCCCGATCACTTTCTTAGCCGATATGAGGATGTACCGATTAAAAGGGATTGGAATGTGCATGCCCGACACGCCGGGCAAGAGGTCGTCGTGAAGAAAGATCGGGATGTCCCCCGCCGCATCCCGAAAGCTGCGTGGCATCTGGGAGAGCACGTCGTACAGGATGAGGGCGGCGCGCCTAGCCTTCGGGGTTGACCAAGCCATCGTCGATCCTCCGCCGTAAGCAGGGTGCGGCCATCCCGTAGGGTAGAAGACGGAAAACGAGATCTCCTGCTCCGCCTCGTAAGCCCCGTCGAGCGTTCGTGCTTTGAGCTTGAAGCTCGCGTACTTAGGCTCGTCCGGTGCCGTCAGGTAGACGGTGCTGACGCCCGCGGCAAGAATCGCGTCTTGCTTCGCAAGGTCTAAAGCGTCTGGCGGATCGATCGACCACTGTACGTCTGACCGGCCCTTATCTTCGCCCGGCACCCAAAAAGTGTAAGTGTGGGTGAACCCAAGGATCATCCGGAACTTCTGACCGACCCATGAGCGTGCCTCGATCCGCCCTTTCTTCGCCATTGCCCAGTATTGCCAGGTCTACGGCCTTAAGGCGCTAGACACCGCGGCTCATTCAGCACTTGCAGCTCCGACAGGCTGGATATGTGCGCGACCGTCGTGCAACAGGGAAAATAGCCTAGATGTACGAAGGGAGATTGGTGGGCAAGGTCGTGGTGGTCACCGGATCAACGACGGGGATCGGTGAGGGGATCGCGCGGCAGGCGGCGGAGCAGGGGGCTTCGGTGGTGATCCATGGGACGCGGGCACAGGTGGCCGAAGAGGTGGCGGCGTCGATTGTCGCGGCGGGGGGCCAGGCGACCGCCTGTGCGGGCGACTCGGCGGACCCATCGACCCCGAAGCGGGTGGTCGAGCACTGTACGGCCACCTTTGGACGGATCGACGGCCTGGTCAATAACGCGGCCGTCTCCACCCGGAGCAACCTGGAGACGACCACTCCGGAGTTCTTCGACCGCATCATGGCTATTAACGCCCGCGGCCCGATGCTGTTCATTCAAGCTGCCCTTCCCCACTTCCGCAATCAGGGGCGGGGGCACGTGGTGAACATTGGCAGCATCAACGCCCACTCGGGTGGCCGCCAACTCCTCGCCTACTCCATGACCAAGGGTGCGCTTCAGACGATGACCCGGAACCTCGCCGGAGCCCACGCGAAGGAGGGAATCCGGGTGAACCAACTGAACATTGGCTGGACCCTGACCCCCAACGAATACGAACTGATCAAGAACGAGGGAATGCCCGAGAACTGGCCCGACACCCTCGGCCCCGACGTCATCCCGTTTGGGCGAATGGCGACGCCAAAGGACATCGCCCACCTCGTCTGCTACCTGCTGTCGGATGAGGCCGAACTTCTTAACGGCTCCGTAATCGACTATGACCAGCGCAACCACATCGGGCGCTTCTAATCCCATATGGAGCGCGGCGTCCTGGCACCCCTTTGCCCAGCGACCCCGCGAGCGAGTCCTTGGGAAGCATTTGGGAGGTTCGGAAAGGTCCCTCATCTATTGCCGAGAAGCGTCGAGCAGAAGTCGCTCCGGCAGCCCCCTGCCACCCTAGAAGTGTCATCCTGAACGTAGTGAAGGACCTCTTCCACAACACCCTGCTGGGGGAGGTCCTTCGTCGCAAGCTCCTCAGGATGACATGGCCGGGAGGTGGAGGAGAACCGCAGGCACGTGCTCGGGGATACACGCAAAAGCGCCCGCGACGGAAACCGTCGCGGGCGATTCGTCTGCCTTACCGGTCGCCGTCAGGAACCGGAGGGGCGTCCGTTCCTGGAGGGGCGGTCATCGGCGTTTCGGTGCCACCCGAAGGGCCAGGGTTTCCGGGCTCGCCCTCAGGACCACGAGGTCCGCGGGGACCAGCCGGGCCGGGAACTGGAACCGGTACGGGCACCGGAACTTCCCGGACGACTGACGGAGCCGGTGCGGCGGGCGGCGTGATCACCGTCGGCGGTTGCTGGATCACCGGGGGCGGGTTCACGATCACCGTGCGCGGCTGCTCCTCGGTGTTCATGCGCTGAGCTCGTTGAGTGTCCGTGGTGTGGACCACAGGCTGGGTTACGACCACGTCCGGTTCATCCCGCGTGGCGTACCACAGGGTTCCCCCGATCAGACCAGCCGCCAACAGCGACAGGAGCATGACCGCGGGGAGGTTGTTGCGCTCGCGGACCTCGCGGACCGTACTCCTCTCCGAAACCACCACCGGCTCGACCGGCTGGGTGGTCTGTACGACTTTTCGTCTGATAAGCATCGTTTTCTCCTGCGGGGCAGACCGTTCTGGGGTTCTGGCCCGCTTATGCATCTACGACACAGCAAATTTGCGAGCGTGTTCCTGAGGTCCTAGTGGGCAGGCTCACGAGGTGAAACAGAAGACGTATCACCCGTAGTCAGTGGTGAAGCGGATGCGCTTCTGTTCCGCACTTAAAATGCATCGACGAGTCATGGAGAGATCAATGCGGAAGACCCCCCTGCTTATCGCCTCGGCGGCCCTCGCCGTCGTCTTCGCCCCCACCCAAGCCGAAGCGTTTTGGTTCTCGTCGCCCGGCGTGCAAGCTGCGACCAACCAGAACAACAATCAAAACAACCAGAACAACCGAACGTCCGGCGCGGTCAACCGCGGCGACGACAACGCCTCCGTCTCCGGCTCCTACACCAGCGGCAACCAGGGCCGGGTGCCGCGAGTCGATTCTCCTGAAGACCGCAAGCGGCTCCAAGAGGCGCGAGCCCGCCGCCAGAAAGAGGCGGCCAGCGGTGACCCCGACGTGCTGCTCGACATTCCGAACCTTTCGGTAGACGAGATCACCCTTGAGGTGGACAACGTCCGCGCCCACGTCGCCCTCGATGCCCGCCTCGCGAACCTGCTGAAGCTGACCGCCGGGGCCGATGCCTCGATCGACAAGGTCAAGCTGACCATCAAAGGGGTCCGTGCGGAGGCCCTGCTCAAGGTTCGCCTGGACAACGTGCGCGACATCATCGACCGCACCCTGACCACGATCGACCGCAATCCACAACTGTTGGAGCGGCTGCTCCAGTCTGTCGACAATACGGTCGGCACGGTGGGGAACCTCGGCGGCCAAGCATTGGGCACCGTTGGCCAGACCCTCAACAACATCACCCAGCCCGGCGGCCTCCTGAGCCAGACCGTCAACACGCTGGGGCAGACGGTCCAGCGCACCATCGACGCCACCGGCAACATCGTAGAGCGGACGCTTGACACGACTGGAAAGGTCGTCGGGGAGAAGACGGTCGGCAAGCTGCTCGACCTGCCGGTGATCAGCACCACCACCAACGCGGCGGGCCAGACCGTTCGCCGCGTCCGCGACGCCGGTGGATCGATCATCGAGCTCGTGCTGGACCAAAGCGGCAAGTTGCTCAACTCCAAGATCGTCAGCGGACCTGGTAGTCAGGGCGGCCAAGGCGGCGGCACCCTGGGCGGGGGGCAAGGCGGCTCCAACGGCCAGTAACCCCTGATCTCAAGAACCTGACGCGAAAGGCACCGAGAGCAGAAGGCTCTTGGTGCCTTTTGTTTGGGCTCCTCCCCGAGATCGGCAGGAGTTGCCATTTCGGAGCAAATGCCTTACGATGGGGGCTGAGGTGGATTAGTTGTCGACGTCTACGGAGCCCCGTGCATCATCATCAGCCCCCATCGATATTATCGAGGTGGAACTCAAGGTCGCGAGGGAGGAGCTTCGTCCGACCTCGCGAAGGGCGCTCGCCCTGGTCATTTCGAACCGGATCGGCATGCCGTTCAAGGAAGCGCTGGACATTGTCGACGCCTACTGCGATGAGAAGGAACCCGCGGTGCCGACCTACCTCTCCTCCGAGTTCGTGATCTACTGGCTTAAGGCAGTGGCGGTCGCTAATGTGGCGATTGGCATCGCCGGCATCTGGTACGGCGTGAAGCTGATGAAGGCGGGCCAACTCGCTTGGCCCAGTCTCTGTCTGGGCACGGTGTTCGTCGGCCTTGGCGCTCTTGCCTGGGTGAAAAGCGTCGAGAAAGGCGGCTAACGGCTCGAATCCAGCTATGGGGTCGGTGTTCCACCGACCATCGGACGCAGTCCGAGCAAGTATGGGCGTGAGAAATAGCTTGAGCTTCGCTCAAGGGTCGGTGGAACACCGACCCCATAACCAGCTTTACCGTCTCCGCAACCGAAGTCTCAGCAGTCCTCGTCGCGCTTCTGCTCCAAAAAGCTCAACAGCTCTTTGGGCGAGGCGATGACGATAGTCGGATTCGCCATGCGGACGAACTCTTCGAACGAAACCTCGTCGAGCTGACCAGAGGTGCGGAACTCCTCGTAAAGCCCCTTGAGCACTTGAATCTCGGTAGGTAGCGTTGTGAACGCATCGACCCACAGGCCGGGCTTCTTGTCGGAACTCTCGTACGCCACCGCCGCGACGTACGCCTCGCTCAGGGGGCTTGCTTCCATTTCGAGGCTCCCCTCGATCGACCAGCCCCCCTCGTAGATCTCCATCCCCGCGTCGGTCAGTGCCTTTCGGGCCTCGTCGCAACTCTTACCGCTGAGCGCCGCCAGCACAACCCCTTTCGCGGGATCCGCAGCCGTGACCAAGGCACCCCCGGCGTGCGGGCGGACAAAAGCGAGCTTAACGCCGAGGGTGCGCTCGACCGCTTTCGCGAACTGATCGAAAGGAACCTGGAGGGTCATCGGCGGTACTCACGTGAATGTAGCACGCCTGGGGGCCGGTGCCTGCTAAAATCCGCTACTTCCTGACCCAAGAGGCTAGACGCAGATGTCCGAGACCATCGAGAACCTACTTCACGAAACCCGCACCTTCGCCCCCTCCCCCGAGTTCACGGCCCAAGCTAACGCCAACGACCCCGCGATTTACGAGCGCGCCGCTGCGGACCCCGAGGGCTTCTGGGCCGAGTGGGCGGCGAAGCTCGATTGGTTCGAGCCCTACCAAACCGTCTGCGAGTTCACCCCGCCCTACGCCAAGTGGTTCGTCGGCGGCAAGCTGAACGCCGCCTACAACTGCGTCGACCGCCACGCCGAGCGAACGCCGGACAAGCGAGCCATCGTTTGGGAAGGCGAGCCTGGCGACACCCGGACCCTCACCTACGCCGAGCTTCGCGACGAGGTCAGTAAGTTCGCCGGGGCGCTGCACCAACTCGGGGTGGAGAAAGGCGACCGGGTCAGCATCTACATGCCGATGGTCCCCGAGCTTGCGATCGCCATGCTCGCCTGCGCCCGCATCGGCGCCGCCCACACCGTCGTCTTCGGCGGCTTCAGCGCCGAGTCGCTCCAAGAGCGGACCAACGATGCCCAGGCCAAGGTGATCGTGACCGCCGACGGCGGCTGGCGGCGTGGCAACATCGTCCCCCTCAAGAAGATCGTGGACGAGGCGCTGGATCTCGGCTGCCCGACCGTGGAAAAGGTGGTCGTGCTGGAGCGCATCGGCCTCAACGAGAAGAACCCAGTCGCCCTCGTTTCCGGCCGCGACCTCTGGTGGCACGAGATCATGGACGTGCAGAACACGAACCACCCGTGCGAGCCGATGGACAGCGAGGACCTGCTCTACATCCTCTACACGAGTGGTTCGACGGGTAAGCCCAAGGGCATCACCCACACCACCGCTGGCTACCTCACCGGCACCATGGCCACCAGCAAGCTGATCTTCGACCTCAAGGACGACGATCTCCACTTCTGCACCGCCGACTGCGGCTGGGTCACCGGCCACAGCTACATCGTCTACGGCCCGATGGCCAACGGGGCCACCGTCCTCATGTACGAGGGTGCGCCCGACACCCCGGACAAGGACCGGTTCTGGCGGATCATCGAGAAGCACAAGGCAACGATCCTCTACACCGCGCCGACCGCCATCCGCGCGTTCATGAAGTGGGGCACCCAGTACCCCGAGCGGTGCGACCTCTCATCGCTTCGCCTGCTTGGCAGCGTGGGCGAGCCCATCAACCCCGAAGCGTGGATGTGGTACCACGAGCACATTGGCGGCGGCCGCTGCCCGGTGGTGGACACCTGGTGGCAGACCGAGACCGGCGCGATCATGATCTCGCCCCTGCCCGGCCTAACCGCCACCAGGCCCGGCTCCGCCACCCACCCGTTCCCCGGCATCAGCGTCCGCGTGCTGAACGAAGAAGGCGAAGGCCCAAGCGTAACCGGCCCTCAACCCTCAACCCTTAACGCTCCCTCCTCTGGTTTCTTGGTCTTAGATCGCCCCTGGCCCAGCATGACCCGCGGCATCTTCAACGATCCCGACCGGTTCGTGAAGACCTACTGGAGCAAGTTCGACGGCAAGTACTTCGCCGGAGACGGCGTTGCGCTCGACCAAGATGGCTTCCTCTGGCTGCTCGGTCGCGTCGACGATATCATGCTCGTCGCCGGCCACAACATCAGCACGATGGAGGTTGAGAGCGCCCTCGTCAGCCACCCCGGCGTGGCCGAAGCCGCCGTCATTGGCAAGACCCACGACCTAAAGGGTCAAGCCATTGCCGCCTTCGTCATCCTGCGCGGCGACTACTCCGCCGCCGATCAGCAATCGACGGTGGCCGAGCTTAAGGCCCATGTCGCCCACAAGATCGGCGCCATCGCCCGACCGGACGACGTGTTCATCACGGCGGAGCTACCGAAGACCCGAAGCGGCAAGATCATGCGCCGCCTCCTCCGCGACGTCGCGGAAGGCCGGGCTCTCGGCGACACCACGACCCTTGCCGACCCCGGCGTGGTCGCCTCCCTGAAGGACAAGTACGAAGGCCAGGAAGGCTAACGATCCTGCCCCCCATCCTCCCTAGCTAGCGGTCTAGCGGGGAGGATCGGCCAAGGGATGCCGAACGATCTTGTCGGGGAACTGCTCCGTTCGCGCCTTGCCCCAACGCATCCATTTCGCGTGGCCGTCGGTGTAAACGTAGTTCGCTCCGCCGCCGTGCCGGTCGTACTGTATCCAGCCCTCTTCCGGTCGGCTTCCGCTTCCCCAACGGACGAGCGCGGCCTCGCCCGACCAGGTGTCGTAGTCGTCCTGTGGGACGTAGTTGAAGTCGCTCCCGGGGTCGGTGAATCCCGCGCTGTTGCGCTCGGAAAACATGATCAGGCTTGAATCGGGCAGGCCCGCGATGGCGGTTTCGGTGGCGAAGCCCGCAAGGACTCCCTCCAGTGCGTACCGGCACGACCGGTGGGTGAACACCGAGTTGAGCAAGTAGCTCCACATGGTCCAGCCATTAGTCTGCGCCAGGCAGTTTTCCGACGTGGGAGCGGCGGAGCACTCTTCTCCGGCCTCCGCCGTGCCCCCGTTGTAAGCCACGATGTCTCGAGATAGGCTCTTGGACCTCGTGGTGCCGTCGCTCGGGCAGAACAGCAGCGCCCTCGATTTCATGTAAGGCTGGAAGAACACCGCCCACGGCTTCTCAGCCTGGCTGTTGCCAAACCCACCGCCCACGCACCCATCGACGCTGGGCGGCAGTTCCTTCGTCAGGCTGCCGTCGTCCAAGACCCAGTCGGCGTGATGCTGGAACAGAGCCCCGTCGTTGTCTCCCATGTAGAGCTGGGCGGCAACGCCGAGCTGTCGCTGGTTCGTGAGGCAGGTCGTCTTCTTGGCCGCCTCCTTCGCCTGAGAGAAGACCGGGAACAAGATCGCCGCGAGGATCGCGATGATCGCGATCACGACGAGGAGCTCGATGAGGGTGAACGCGCGCTTCACTCGCTTGCTCCGGCTTGGCTCGCGTGCTCCGCGATGAGCGGGTCCGCGAGACCCGAAGCCTTTGCCTTCCGAAGGTTCTCCCGGGCCGCCTGCTTGTCGCCGAGCTGCCATTGGATCCATCCCAGGTTGTCAAGTGCACGCCCATCCGGACGGTTCGCCGCATCGCGGATGGCCGCTTGAAGGCCGTCTTTCAGGAACAGGCCGTGCTTGGCGGATAAGGTGGCGAACTGCCGGTCAATGGGTCTAACTCGATAGCTTCCGCCCTTGCCTAGCGAGTCCATGTTCGCGACCTCGTCAACGTACATGCGGTGGGCTTTGGCGTAGGCCGTCTTCGCCTCTTTCTCTCGGCCTTGGGCCGCCGCCGCCTCACCAAGGATCGCGATGGCGTCGAGGGAGTTGGCGATAGGCAGTGTCTTTTCCGCCCAAGTCGCCGCGCCTGGCCAATCCTTCTCCTGCATCGCGATCCGGGCCAGCCCCAGCGTCGCCTTGTAGGTCCGGGGAGCGAGTGCCATGGCCTCTGCGTACGTGGCCTTGGCCGATTCAAGGTCGCCCTGCGCTTCGTACTCACCCGCGATCTTCGTCTTGAACCATCCCAGCGTCGCCTCCGGCACGCCACTGCTGGATTCTAAGGCGGTGTAAGCCTTCTTAAACATCTGGAGCGCCCCTTGGTGGTCGCCTCTCAAACTTTGGATTCGAGCCTGGATGGCGCTTGCCGCCACGTCTTCAGTAGTGTTGGGCAACTCCTTAAGCACCGCCAGGGCCTCGTCGTAGCGTCCCAGTTCCACCAATGAGTCGGCCTGAAGACGTAGCGCTCCGGGCTCTCCCGGAGTCCCGCGCAAGGCTTCCTCGGTGGCGGCCAGGGCATCGCGGAACCGGTGCTGCTCGAGCAAACTCTGGATGAGCCGGTTCGTGCCGTCGACGTTGAGGTGGGACCGCAGGGCCAACGACTTACGGGCGGCGGCCTCGGCCTTCCACCCGAAAACGTCCGAGTCGGACTCCCGGCTTCGCGCCAGGTAAGCGTCGCTGAGCATGGCCCAACCGATGGCACCCTTTGGATCGCGCTTGACCCGCCCCTCGTGGAACGCGATGTCCCGGTCGATCTTTGCTGGATCGTACTTCTCGTGGAAGGCGGGCTCCGGGCGGAAAACGGTGGTTGAGGCCTCAGCTCGGAGGGTGCTCGCGTAGCCGATCCAACCTACAGCCACGACCAAAGGAACCAAAGCGAATGCGGTTACTGCTTTCATGTTTCTGTTGGCCGGCACCGAGTGAGGAGGTGCCGGCCGGATCGTGGCGTTTAGCGGGGTGCGCCTACGTACGGGAACGTGTTGGTGAACCGCTTCCCTTCAGGGCCGACGTTGTCGGTGGTCAGCGAGGGAATGGACTTGCCGTCGTCCGGAGCCAACCCAAGGGCCGACACCAGGTTGCCGAACACGATGCGGAGTGAGACGTCGACGACGTCGTCGGTCAACTTGCGACCGCCGAACTCACCGCCGGACTTGCCGCCGGTTTCGACGCCCAGGTAGGCCGCGCCGGTCTTCGACAGATCGGCCATCATGACGTCGGGGACCAGAATCGACTTGATGACGTCCTTTGTAGCCCGCGAGCGGTTAGCCGGGAACGTCAAGAAGCTTTCGATGTCCCTTTCCAACTCGGCTCGATCCTGAGTGGGCGGAATCTCGTCGTTGATCCGGTGACGGTCGTTCGCCACCGTCGCGAGCACTTCGTTTACCACCGGCCGCGCCAGCCGGTCCTTTTGTTGGAAGGTGTTGTCGCTGTTGGCGACGCTGGTCGTCATCCAGACGCCGATCCGGGTGCTGGCGGTGCCACCGGTAGCTCCACCAGTGGCACCACCCGTGTTGCCACCGGCAGTGCTTCCGGCCGTGCCTCCGGTCGTGGTGGGCGCTGCCACGTCGAAAGATTCTCCATCGCCCGCGCAGCCGATGACGAGGCCTGCCGCGACGAGAGCAAATGCGGAAATGTAAATGGTTTTCATGTTCATTGGCCCCTTACTGTCGGATCATCGACTTCGGAACCTCGACAACGATGGAGAGCACGTTAAAGCCCCCGTTGGAGAGGAAGTCCACGGCCTCGCCCGGAGCGCGGAAGGTCGTTTCGCGCGGCCGGTTCGGATCCTCGACCGGCTGGCCAGTGAGAGGCGTCGCGCGGTCGGGCAGGATCTTGAAGAACTGCTCGAGGTCGAAGAAGAAGGAGTCTTCGCGGGCTCCGGCAAAGACCTTCATCCCGTTGGTCGGGGAAAACGTCTCGTTCAACCTTCCGGTGACTCCGAGGGGAGTCTCCATTACGCTGGTCGTGCCGCGGCGCGACGGCCGGACGGGGCCGGAGATCGCTACTGTCTGGCTGGGTCCGGTGCCGGTGAACTTGGCTTGGATAACCAGGTCCTCCACTGCGTCACCCGTGTTGTCGATCTTGAATTGGTACAGGACGTTGGGATCGAAGCCAACGGAGCCCCCCTCGCCCGGCTTGATCAGCGGGCGGACGTTCATCACGAACACGACGTTGTTCGAGTTCTGGGGGCTGGGAAAGATGTAGAGGTCGGTAAGGTCAGCGGCGGGATTCGCAACCAGTTCGGGGGTGTCTGCGTGGTCCGATGCTTGGCTCTTACCGACGATAGCGATCGGTGCAACGATAGCGGCGAGGGCAGCTAGCACCAACCCTTTGTATTTACGTGTCATTGGCTCTCCTGGTCGAATCGCAACTGCGCGACCGGCCAGAACCTGAGAAGGCAGGCGGCTAGGGATGTTCCGCCAGAGCCCCTGAGAATGGGTTAATGAGCGCTAAACGATCGCCTTTTGAGCGATTCGAGCGCTTTACGAAGGATGGGCCGCCGCCGGGGTGGGCGCTCAACCAGGCATGATGTGTTGCATCTTAGACGGAGCGATCTCCCGAATTTGCTCCAAGACATGGCTCCAAATCCCTCAAGTTTCTGCTCGAAATGAGGGATTTGTAGGACAGATATACGACAAAAAACGGCCGTCAGGCCACAGCGGGCGCGGCCACAAGGAAGAGTTCGGGGACCGGGTGCTCCGCGAGCAGCCGCAGCTCCGGCTTAGCCCTCGCCAGCGCCCTTAGGGCCGCCTGCTCGTCGCCGTTCGAGTAAGCCTTCAGCGCCGCTTGGACGGACTGGTTCCGCCGTAGCTGAGGCCTCAGCAGGTCCATCAACGCGGTGTCCCGCGCCATCCCTTCCAGCAGGAACAGTCGGTACGCCTGCTGCTCGGTTCCGAGTAGTCGGGCCACCCCCAGCAGGCACCGGCGGCGAGTGATCACCGAGTCGGAGCCCTTGGCTTCCTGAAGGATCGCGGGAATGTCGTCAGCCGTCCCCACGACTCCCAAAGCGTAGGCTACTTCGGCCGAGGCCTCATCGTCGTAGTCGAGCAGGGCCTGCCGCAGCTCCGGCACCGCGTCGTGCAACTCCAGTTCCGCCACTGCCTCCGCCGCCGCGATCCGGACGCTCGGTAACTCGTCGCTCAGCGCGTGGACGACCGCCGACGCCCCTTCCGCTCCTCCGATGACCCGCAACGCCTGGAGCGCCGCTCGCCGAAGGTCGGGGTCGTTATCGTCCGACGCCGCGTGCACCAGCGCGGGAAGAATCGCTTCCGTCTCCGGCCCCTGCGTTCGCGCCCCTATCCGTCCCAGTGCCCGGGCGGAGGCGCGTCGTAGAAGGGATCGTGGACTTTCTAGGGTTCTGAGCAGTGCCGGAATCGCTCCCGGGTCGCCCAGAGTGCCAAGCGATTCGATGGCTTCCTCCTCGACCAAGTCTGGATGCTCCACGAGTTGGTGGATCAGCTCGTCGGTTGCGCGAGGATCCCGCAGGTTGGCGATAGCCGCGGCTGCCTGTCGGCGGACCCGCGGAAGGGGATCGTGCAGGGCCTTGATGATCTCGTCCGCCGCCAGCGTGATCCGCTCCTCTCCTACGCTCTGGATCGCTTCCTCGCGGGCCGCCACGTCGGTCGTGCGAGAAAGGCTGCGCATCGCCCGCATTCCCCGTGGGGTCACCCCCGAAAGATCCCGGAGCGCGGTCTGAATCTTTTTCGATCCTGGTTCATCCACCGGCCGAAGCATGAAGACGGCGCCGATCCGGAGGAAAACCGCGGTGAAGAAGACGATCTTGTAAGCGACGACCGGCTCGAAGGGGTTCCGCAACGCCGCCATCATCGTCGCGCCCAGCAGGGGTGCCACGCCCCCCACGACCGCCGTCGTCGTCAGCCCCGCCGCCAGGTAGTTGGCTCGGTCGTCCGAGTTCGCGGTGGAGAGCATCAGGTTGAACTGGCACAGCGTGACGCCGCACCAGAACATCCCCATCAACACGTGCGAGCCGAGCAGGAGCACCGTGTTGAACGTGTCGCGGCCTGGGATGCTGATGATCCAAGGCAAGGGGTTCAGGGCGATCAGGTATCCCGCAAGCGTTAGGATCGGCTTGTTGCCGTACTTGTCCGAGAGGAACCCCCAGAGGGGGGCGGTGGCCACATTGCCGATCGCCATGAAGACGGCGGTGCCCTGCAGGATCTTGAAGTCCAGATGCAAGGACTCGCGGGCGTACGCCGCGAACAGGTTGCCCGCAAACGCCTGCCCGACGGTGGAAACCGCTAAAAAGATCAGCACTTTGCGGTACGCGAGGTCTTGGAAGGGAGCTCCTATCGCCTCCAGCCCCTCCTTTAGGTTCCGCTTGACGGGGTTCGCTCGCGGCACGTCCCGCATCATCAAGAAGAAGACCAGGCTCCCCAGGCCGCACAGCATGCCGATGCCGAACACCAACGAGAAGCCCAGCGGCTCGCGCCCAGTTGCCCGCATGCTGTCCAGCGCAACGGCCCCAACGATGCCGATCACCGCCGCCACCGCCGTCGCGATAGCATTGCGCCGCCCGAAAAACCAACCGCGGGAGTTGTCCGGCACCATCTCGGCCAACCAGTCGTTGTAGATCGAGTTCGGAATCGTGGCCGCCGCCGAGGCAACGGTGACCAGGATCGCCAGTAGTCCCAGCCTCAGCTCGTTGCTCATCGGCAGGAGTGGCAGGAAGACCAGCGGAATGTAGCAGACCCGCCAAAGGACCGCTCCTGGGAGGACGAACGGCTTAAAAGAAGGGAAGCCACGCCCCCAGATCGCGCCCGGAATCTGGAGCAACCCCATCAGGCTCGGAATCGAGGACAGCAATCCGATCCACAAGTCACGGCCTCCCAGGTGCTGGACGAACCCGACGAGGAACACGCCGGTCGTCAGGGTGACGAAGGCGGTGGCGAACGCCGTATCGGCGTTCGCAAAGCGAAGCGTCCGGAGGTTGTCGAGACGGTTGGGGGACACGGGCGGGGTGAGGCGTTGGGGCGCTAGAGCGTTGAGGCGTCAGGGAAGAAGAAATCCAACGCCTCAGCCCCTATTACACCGTAATTACCCTGCCCCAGATATACTCACCCCCCATGGCGACCGTGCTTGTTATCGACGACGAAGAGGGTGTGCTGAACGCCGTCCGCCGCAGGCTCGAGCGTGCGGGCTACACGGTGGACACGGCCGGTAACTCGAACGAGGCGCAGGAAAAGATCCTCGGCGCCCCCGCGCCTTACGACGTCATCGTCACGGACATGAGCATGGACACCCCGGACGCCGGTCTGCGGGTCCTCCACATGGCCTTCACGCGCGACCTCTTCGCCGAGGTCATCGTGATGACCGCCTACGGCAACGTTGCCAACGCCGTGGAGTGCATGCGCCGCGGCGCCTTCGACTACATCGAGAAGAACGCCCCCGGCATCGACGCCTACGAAGTCCTCGCCATCAAGATCGACCAAGCGATGGATCGCCGCCGCCGCGACGTGCGGACGGTCGAGCTATGGGAGCGTGCGGCGAAGTCGAAAGAGGGATAGCACAACCTTCTTGAGAATCGGAAGGCCGCTCCTCCCCCTCCTCGTTTTCCCGCGCCCGAGACCTTGCAGATTGTCCTGATCGCGCGCGAGGAAAATGAGGATGGGACCTGTCCTGAGCGAAGCCGAAGGAAGGGGGTGGAGAAAGCCAACCTCCAAAGGCCCTAGAAGGCGTGGGTCGAGCGTCAAAGGAGAAGAGGGCAATCCCTTCCTCGATCAACTCGTGCCATCCTGTGCGAAACCTCTCCCAGAGGCTTTCCCGATACTGTCTGCCGATCGCCAATGCTGACTCTCTTCGCCGCCCTCGTCCTCTTGCCCAAACCCACCCAAGCCGACCCCCGGCTGGAGAAGGCGTACCGCCGGGACGAGGCCGGTTGGGTTTACGCCCGTCTTGAAGGAAGCCCCCGCGACATCGGCTTCCAGTACGGCACCCTCCTCGCCCCAGAGATCGTGGACGCCCACGCGGCGCTGAAGATTTCGATGAAGCGGAACACGGGCAAGGACTGGGAGTACTTCCGGGAGACTTCCCGGCGGCTGTTCTGGGACAAGACCGACCTCGAGTTTCAGCAGGAGATGGAGGGGCAGGCGGAGGCACTGCAGGCGAAAGGGCACAAGATCGACAAGTGGGACGTGCTCGCCTTCAACTCCCACATCGAGATCGAGGGTTCCTACCTCCCGTGGACCAAACGGCAACCCTCCACCCGCGAATCGTGCAGCGCGTTCGTCGCCACCGGCAGCGCGACCAAGGATGGCCGGATCGTGATGGGCCACAACCTCTGGTGGGATTACCTAATGGGCCAGCGTTTCAACGCGATCCTGGACATCACCCCGGCCAAGGGGAACCGCATCGTGATGGACGCGCTGTGCGGCTTCATCCACAGTGGGAGCGATTTCGCGATCACCTCATCGGGCTTGATGATCACCGAAACTACCATTTCGGGCTTCAGCGGCTTCGACCCCAAGGGTATCCCCGAGTTCGTCCGGATGCGCAAGGCGACCCAATACGCAAATTCGCTCGACGAGTGGGTCGCCATCATGAAGCAAGGGAACAACGGCGGCTACGCCAACACCTGGCTGCTGGGCGACACCGAAACCAACGAGATCGGCAAGCTCGAGCTCGGCCTGAAAAACGTGCGGTTCTGGCGCACCAAGGACGGATCCTACGTCGGCGCCAACTTCCCCGAGGACCCCAAGCTGATTGCCGAGGAGATTCCCGGCGGTTGGAACAAGGACCCCCGGCAAAACCAGTGCGAGCAGCGTCGGGCTCGATGGAAAACTCTGCTGTCGCAAAACCAGGGAACGGTCGACGCGGAGAAGGCCAAGGCGTTCCTTGCAGATACCTACGACGAGATACTCGGGACGAACCGCGCCAGCGGCGGCACCCTATGTGGCCGCAACGACGCCTTCGGCTATATCCATGGCGCTACCAACACCAAGGTGGCCACCTCGGACACCGTGGGCAAGATGCAGTTCTGGGCCCGGATGGGATTTTCCGACGGAAGCACCTTTGCCGCCGGTCCCTTCATCGACCGCCACCGCCAGTTCGAACCCCTCCGTGGCCTCCTTCGAGACATCCCCCGTCAGCCCTGGGTGCTGTACACCGACAGAAAGTGAAACATTCAGGCTAACGCTACGGCTGCTGTTGCGTCCCGCCTAGTGGGGGACGGTAACCGTGCCGCGGGGGAGGGACCTGGAAGACGGCTTCGTCCGTCGACCGACCCGGACCCCCAATGGATTTCGGATTTGGGATTGCGGATTTTGGATTGGGGAGCCTTTAGGGTTGAGCTATGAGCTTTGAGCGTCGAGGTGGGGCTACCCATCGTCAGAGCTTGCCGCAACGCCGTAAACTGCCCCCATGCCTGGCACGGTGCTTCAGCTCGACAACGACCTCCTGAGCGTGGCCATCCACGAGGATGCTTCGGCCGCTTTCTTGGATCGGGCGACGGGGGAGCGGTGGGAGAT
>Ga0216301_1000035_pt1 | contig 32433 bp, 31 predicted proteins | sample 4hB_Boncat_minus_FD_156203 | JGI IMG/M metagenome (GOLD analysis project Ga0216301, IMG submission 156203) | Terrestrial sediment cell enrichment communities for BONCAT metagenomics from Utah, United States - 4hB_Boncat_minus | ecosystem: Environmental > Terrestrial > Deep subsurface > Rock...
TGGTCCGGGAGGGCTGGGGCTCGGGCTGCAAGCAATGCAGGTGAAGCTGCGGGCCGCGCATTCCGGAAGGCTCGCAACACCGCCTTCGATACTCCTAAAGACGCCTCGCGGCAGGAGACTGTTCCCCGCTTATTATCGTGATCGATCTACTTCTCCTTGAGGGCTACTTCCAGGCTGAGCAGCATCTGCGCAACGGTCTCCTGGTACAGCTCCCGGTCTTTCTCCGCGCAGTCGAACGTAAAGAAAAGTTGCCGGTCCGCGCTGAGGTGAGCGGCCTGGAGCCGGTAGGCGGAGGCCGCCCCCTGTTTGTAGACGCCGCCCACCATCGCAAGATTGACTCGCTTCCGCAAGACGATGTGGCCGCTGTCCGACACGGTAAAGCGACCGGCGAAGGCCCGCTCCCCGTACTGCTCGGCGTAATCGGCTGCGTACTGCGAATCGACCGCCGTCGGCTCGCCGGGGTCCGGCTTGAACTGGTCCACCCGCAAGATGGGCCGAGGACGGGTGGGCGAATTGCTCAGGACGACCTGGAGAATGCGGCTCCCGGAGGGTGTGGCGTCCACCGCTGCGGCCTGCGGCGCGGCCAGGCGACAGCCAAGCTTGGGATCCCCCACCATCTTCCACCCGTCGCCGCCAGCGGGCTTCACGCGGATGAGCGTCCGCACGAAGTCGCCGTGGGGCGCGAACACCTGCACGTACGGGGAGACCAGCTCCTCCACCTGGGCCTGGGCTACAAGCGGGGCGAGCACGAGGGTTGAGAGAAGCACCACGGCAGCGCGCATTCTAGATTCCTTTCAAGCAGGTATATTCCACGACATGCAGACGGAACGGAGCGGCGCCTGTTAGCGAACGACCTCGCCCAGCGCCACACGGGCGATCGAGGCGCCCGCAGATCTACCTCTCCACGTTCAGCGCCGAGCGCAGTCCGCGGCCCGAAAGGCCAGTCGCCTTCATGGTAATCGATTCGAACCACGGTAGCACGCGCTGCAGCTCCGCGTGTAAGATCGGCGGGGGCGGGAAAGGCGGAACGGCGCCCAGCGACGGGTGGCCGCGCATGCTCAGTTCCTCACCGACTCCAAAAACTGCGCGGTTTACTTGCATTCTGCGGCATGATGCGGGATAATGCCATGAGAGGGTTCCTGGTCTTGAGGGTCAGGAAGCTTCGCAGTGGGTTGGACCGAGTTCATCGAGCAGTTCCACGCCGGAACTTCTAGTCGGGAGTTGTGCATCCTCCCGTCGCTCCAGCACCCGTACCTCCCAGTATCCTACGCCGGGCGCGGCGTGTCGCCCCACCGCAGTCCGTAAGGACTGGCCATCTTCGTATCCCGCAGCCCCTACCTGCAGACGCTGGCGCGTCCTAGGTCGGGACTCCGTACGGAAAGCCCGAACTAGCAGTCGGTCTGACGCTCACCAGCAGCCTATTTCGCTGCCAGGCGTAGAGTAGAGTTCCCGGCGTGCGCCGCACGCCCCATCCCAAAGGCGGGAGACAGCCCATCCCGGCCTTCGGAGCCAGTAGCAGCCAGTGACTGCAAAGATCGCAGCTCGTCCGCGTTACTTCTGTCGCGCGGCGTTGCGTGTTGCTAGAGAACCATCGCTCCTCGATCCATCCTCCGGTCTCCGGGGCGCCGGGACGGCGTATTCCGGCCCTTGCCTTCGCGCGCCACAGGTTGTGCCTGCGGAGGCCCGCTCCCTCTCATGGTTAAATGGGTAAAAGTCCTGTGTTGAAAGACTCACCGCGTATGCCGAAAACGACGGCCGCTTCCGAACCTGTCGACGGAGTCCTGGAGCTGACGGCCCAGGGACACGGCTTCCTGCGACGAGACCCGAACTGGGCCCCGAGCCGCGACGATCTGTTCGTGCCGAACGGACTGATCCGGCAGTTCAACCTCCGCACCGGCCAGTGTTTGAAGGTGGCGTGGCGGCCACCCGCCAAGGGTCAGCGGAGCGCGTCCGCGAGCCAGGTTCTGGAGATCGAGGGAGAGCCGCCGGCGACAGCCAAGAACTGGCCCGTGTTCGACAAGCTAACCGCAGAGTCGCCGAGCCGCCGCATCCGCCTCGAATCGGGACCGGACGATCTCTCGGGGCGCGCCATCGACCTGTTCGCGCCGATGGGCTTCGGTCAACGAGGACTGATCATCGCGCAGCCGTTCGCCGGGAAAACGACGCTGCTGCAGAACATCGCCCGCTCCATCGCGTTCCGGTACCCCTCCTCGGAGCGGTTCATCCTGCTGGTGGACGAGCGGCCGGAAGAGGTAACGGATTTCCGGCGCGCGGACGTGGGCTGCGTGGTGGGCTCCAGTTACGACAGCGGCGCAGAGAACCACCTGAAAGGCGCCGAGCTGCTGCTGCAGCGCGCGCAGCGGCTGGTGGAAGCCGGCCGCGACGTGGTGATGCTGGTGGACAGCCTCACTCGGTTGGCGCGGGCTTCCAACCTGAGCGGAAAGCAGTCCGGCCGGACGCTCTCCGGCGGTCTGGATCCGGCCGCGCTCCAGTTCCCCCGCCGCCTCTTTGGGGCCGCCCGGGCGACGGAGAACCGGGGCAGCTTCACCATCATCGCCACGGTGCTGGTGGATACCGGCAGCCGCATGGATGACATGGTGTACGAGGAGTTCAAGGGAACGGGCAACTGGGAGCTGCGCCTGGAGCGGAAGCTCGCCGAGGCCCGCCTGTACCCCGCCATGGACATCCCCGCCAGCGGCACCCGCCGCGAGGAGCTGCTCTACGACGAGACAGAGCTCCTGGCCATCCAGCGGCTGCGGCGCTTCCTGGCGGGACAGTCGTCCGACCGGCACGAGCAGCTCGACATGCTGCTGAAGTGGCTGAAGAAGTTCCCTTCCAACCAGCAGATCATCGAGTTGGCGGCGCAGTTGCAGAAGGCATAGCGGATCGCGCGGCGCATCCAGGTTCGGGTTCGCCGCGTCGATCTTTTCAGGCCAGGCCGATCTCCCGCAGCCGCTGCTCCAGGAACGCGCCGGCGGTGATGTCTGGAAACTGCTTGGCGCCCCCCGTGCGGGCGACACACCCCGGCAGCGCGGCGAGGTCCACCTCCGACCGGGGGTGGACGAAGAACGGCATCGAGAACCGCCGCTCCCGGCCATTGTCAGGGTTCACCACGCGGTGGGTGGTGCTGCGGAGCAGCCCGTTGGTAAGCTGCTGGAGCATGTCTCCGGCGTCCACGATGATCTGGCCGGGCAGGGCGCGGATGGGAAGCCATTCTCCATCGCGGCGGAGCAGCTCCAGGCCGCTGGTGGTCGCCTCGCACAACAGCGTGATGAGGTTGATGTCCTCGTGGGGCGCTGCGCGCATGCTGGCGGGCGACACGCCTTCCGGGATGGGCGGATAGTGGATGACGCGCAGGATGGTGTTGCCGTCCCGCGCCATCTCACTGATGAGCGTGCGGGGCTCGCCGAGGTAGAGCGCCACCGCCTCCAGCAGGCGGCCCGCGCACCGATCCAACGCCGCGTACAGGTCCGTCATCACCACGCGGAACTCGGGATTCTCGTCAGGCCAGATGTTGCGAGGGTAGACGTCGCCCAGGGCATGGCTGGGCGGCAGCTCCCGCCCGACGTGCCAGAACTCCTTGAGGTCCGGAGCGGGATGGTTCTTCGCGTGCTCTCGGCCAAAGCTGGTGAAGCCCCGCTGACCTTTGAGGGCCGAGTCCTCGAAGCTCCGCTTCCGGTCTTCGGGAAGCAAGAAGAGCCATTCGACCTGGCGGTAGGCGCGGTGGACCAAGTCCGCATCGACGCCGTGGTTCACCAGGGCGAAGAAGCCGACGTCCTCCAGCGCCCCGCCGACGCCGCGCACGAAGGACGCCTCGCGGTCCGGGCCGGCGGAGAACTGATCGAGATCGAGAACCGGGATGGTTTGCTCTGCCACAGGCGCTTATACTCCTTGAGAATCGACCGGCGCCGTCAAGAAACACACGGTGCGTTGTAGCGTGTGAACTCGCGACTATCCGGAGCAGAGCCCGCCGACGCGGGCTCTACGAGGCTTGGCGGTAACTGGACGTCGGCCTGGCGTAATAGGAGAGAACCCGTGCGGCTGCGAGTTTTTCCGGCGCTGGCGGCGCTGTTCATCGGCATTCCGCTGCTCGACCTGTTGCTGGTGGTGCTGCTCGGCTGGCGTCTGGGTTTCTGGCCTACGGCCGGGCTCGTCATCCTCAGCGGCCTGGTGGGCGCCGCGCTGGCGAAGGCGCAGGGCGCCCGCGTCTGGCGCGGCATCCAGGCCGACTTGGCTGCGGGCCGCGTGCCCTCCCAGGGCCTGCTGGACGGCGCAATCATCCTCGTGGCCGGGGGAATGCTCGCCTCACCCGGCTTCGTCACCGACCTCCTGGGCCTGGCGCTCCTGCTGCCCGCCGTCCGCGCGCCGATCAAGCGCTACGCGCGGCGACGGCTCGAGACGATGGTCGTGAGCCGCTGGACCCCCTGACGCTCCCTGGCCTCCTACTTCGTCTCCGCGGCCGGCGCGTCGCGGGCCTGGAGGCGCGCCGCCACGCCGGGGTCTCCGATGTGCAGCGTGTCGTAAGCCTGCTGGGAGGACTCGAAGGGGCCTTCGTGCTCCTTGGAACCGTGCCAGTTGAGGTTCGTGGTAATCGGCGCCTGGACCCCGGTTTCGGCTTCCCGGCGCGCGATCCAGCGGTTCATCCGCCCCTGAAGCGCCGCCACCATCTCCGGCTCCTGCTCCGCCAGGTTGTGGCTCTCTTCCGGGTCTTGCACCAGGTTGTACAGCTCCACCTCCGGCTTGAAGTGGAAGTCCGGCTCCAGCGCCTGGATGAGCTTCCACTCGGGCGTGCGCCAGCCGTGCTTTCGCATCCAGGTGCATTCCGTGATGTAGAACTCCGACCAGTTGCTCGCCCGCTCGCCGTCCAGCAGCGGGAGCACGCTCTTCCCGTCGAACGGGATGTCGGGCTCGATCTCCAGCACCTCCAGGATGCTGGGGACGAGATCCTGGTGCTGGGTGAAGCCAGGAACACGGACGCGGCCCGGCAGGCTTCCGTGCCGCATGATGAGAGGGACATGGAGATTGCAGTCGTAGAGCCCGTGGTGATCGAAGTAGCACTCGTGCTCCATAAGTGTCTCGCCGTGGTCGCCGGTCAGCACCACCAGCGAGTTATGAGGACACAACTGGTCCAGCCGGATCAGGATCCGCTGGATGCAGGCGTCCATGTAGGCAACCGCGCCGTCGTACTGGGCGATGACGTACTCGGCGTCCGTGATGCCCGGCGGCATCCAGGTGGCGAAGTAATCGCAGAACGGCTTGAAGCTCATCACCGGCGACATGCTCGTCTGCGCCGGATCGCACGGGTCGCCATCGTAGAACAGGTTCTCGAACGGCTGCGGCGGCAGGTAGGGGCTGTGGGGGTCCATGTGCCGCAGGAAGAGGAAGAAGGGCGCATCCTCAGCCGCGAGACGCTCCAGCTCGGGGAGAGCGACGTCGTTCAGGTTTTCCGCCTTGCGGCTGGGCCGCTCCGCCCAGCTCCCCCACCCCGAGAAGTTGAGGTAGGTGTCGAAGCCGCGGGAGCTGGGATTGCCGGTGAAGCCAATGCAACTGGTGTTGTAACCCTGTTCCTTCAGGATCTCCGCGAGGGTCTGCACCTTCGGCGTGAGGCCCCCCTGGTGGCGGAGGGCGACTACCTCATGCGAGAAGCAGTCGCGCCCCGTCAGCATGGTAGCGTAGGCGCTGGTGGTGGGGATGTGGGGGCTGTAGTGCCGCTCGAACAGGACGCCGCCTTCGGCGGCGAAGCGGTCGATGTGGGGCGTGGTGAGCCGGTGATAACCATAGCAGCTCATGTGGTCGGCGCGGAGGCTGTCGACACCCAGCAAGATCAGGTTGTCTTTTCGGCGAGGCATGGTAGGTGCATGGACGACATGGAGCGGCATGGCCGCAGCCAGAGGGACACGATTCGACACAGAGGGACACAGAGGTTGCAGAAGAACACAGAGGGGAAGGGAGGCCGCGCAGGTAGGCTGCGGCTCTGGTTCGTCAGGTAAGATCTTGGCGTCCCTACACGATTCGGATGGTTTGTAGTAGAGAGGGTTTGGAACGATCCGTGACCGCTATCTGCGAAACCACCGAGTAGTTGGACGCCCTTCTGCCCTCTCCCTACTCTTGAGGCGCGAAAAGGCCCCGTCGGCGAGGAGCCGCGGGGCCTTAACTTTGTTCACGCAGACAGGAGCCTACTCCAGGTTCCGCTCCCACTCGACGCGGAGCAGGCGGTTGCCGTCGGGCCATTTGTAGTCCACCGTGCCCTTGTGGGCCTGGTGGATGTGCTTGCCGATGCGCTGGGCCAGCTTCTCGTTGGTCGTTTCGACCACCAGGCAGTCGGCCTCCTCGCGGAGGTCCATCACGCGCTCCAGCGGATTGACGTCGTGGCCGCGCGACTCCTCATTGCGGATGAGGTTAACGATGTCTTCGCGGTGCGCTTTCCAGTAATCGCCGCACAGGATCACGATGCCATGTGGCGACCGGCCCTCAATCTTGCGGCACGCCGGGCACATGACTTCGTTCGCCGCGCCGGAGTTAATGAGCAACTCGGCTCGCTCTGCGTTGGTAGTCCAGTGCTGGTTGTGGTAAAGCGAGCGGCAGCCGGTGCAGACGGTACCCTCAGGATAGCGTCCTTCCGGGATGAAGTTGTCTGGACTGTCCTCTAACTGGTCGCGCGGTACGATCCGTGGGTTGACGTTTCCCGGGTTCCCGATCGGATGGTTGACCATCGGGTTCTTTGCGTTGGCTTTTCCCATAGTGTCCTCCCCTCTTCGGGGCTATTCTCCCCGGCGCACCGGCCGCCGAAACCGAATATCGCCCGAACGCCGCTTCCCAGGCCGACACAAGAAAGGGGAGCCTCGACATCCATCGGGGCTCCCCTGGTATAGATAAGCGCGCTACGGAAGCTACGGGAGGTCGCCCATGCTCAGGAACACTTCGCCCATCATCGGATCGAAGTGCGTGCCCAGGCCCTCGGCGATCTGCGCGCGGGCGCGGTCCGTTTCCATAGCCGGGCGGTACGCCCGGTGCGAGGTCATCGCCTCGTACGCGTCGGTGATGGACATCAGCCGGGCGAGGGGGTGGATGGCGTCGCCCTGGAGGCCTTCCGGATAACCGCTGCCGTCCACCCGCTCGTGGTGGTGGCGGACGATGGTGGCGACTTCAGCGAGGGGGCCGACGCGCGCCACGATCTCCGCGCTGCGCGCCGGGTGCTGCCGGAGCACCTGCCACTCCTGGTCGTCGAGCTTGGCGGGCTTCTGAAGGATGCTCTCGGGGACGCCGATCTTGCCCACGTCGTGCATCAGCGCCGCGAACCAGAGGATCTGGAGACGGTCGGCGGGAAGGTTGAGCGCTTCACCGAGCAACATCGCCAGGCACGTGACGCGCTCCGAGTGGGAAGCGGTATAGGGGTCCTTGGCGTCCACCGCCGCCACCAGGGCGCGGATCGCGTCCGTGAGCACCTCGTTGGTGAGGTCGGCCGCGCGTTGCCGGTCGCGATCCTGCCGCGCCCAATTCTGCTGGATCAGGCGGCCCAGCTCCCGGGGATCGACGGGCTTGGCGAGGAAGTCGCTGGCGCCGGCGGAGATGACGTCGCAGGCGAGCGACGTGTCGCCGTGGCCGGTGAGCATGACGAAGGGCAGATCGGGATGGACGCGGGAGACGTAGAGGAGCAGGTCGAGACCGCTGTCCCCCGGCATGCGGTAATCCGAGATGACCATCGAGTAGGAGCGGGTGCGGAGGCGCTGTTTCGCCTCGGCGACATCGGCGGCGAGATCGGTCTGGTGGCCGGCGTGGCGGATCGCCATTTGCATGACGCGGCGGATGGCGGGATCGTCGTCGACGACAAGAATGGGCTCGGTGCGCCGGATCGGCGTCCGTTCAGTACAAGTAGGCATTTGACTACGACGGGGTGGCTTGGGCTGCGCTCGCGAGCAGCCATGAATCGTTCCGTTATACGACGGCTGCTCTCAAGGGGATGTTCCACCTGTTTGCCAGCTATTCGGGCGGTTGGGCCACGATCATTGGGGGACTCGCCAGAGAGCCGGATCAAACCGCAGAGGCGCTGAGGACGCGGCGCGGACAGGCAGAGGGGTTCTAGACGAGATTGACGGGATTTCGAAGATCCAGCAGGGTCTGGAGATCCTGAATCGGGGAGCGGACCGAGGCCCGTGAGGGCCCGACGGCCGCCAGTGCGGGCGGGTTTACGTGGACGGGTTCAGGGTAGCCATGGAGACGCCAGGCGTGAGTTGCTCGGGGCAGTGCGGCGCCGCTGGTGAAGCCCTTGGGAAGTTAGCCGGCGCGGGCGACCCACCGCATGAACTCCCCAGCGAACAGGAAGAGGCCCAGGGTGCCGGCGGCGGCGAGCGCGAGGGTGACGCCCAGCGCGCGGCTGACGGGGACGCCTTCCTCCGTGCGGGCGCGCACGAGGAACATCGCGCGAACGACGCCCCAGTAGTAGTAAACGGACACTACGCTGTTCAGGAAGCCGATAATGCCGAGCCAGATCAGGTTGGGATTGAGGCGGGTGTCTAGAACCGCCGCGAAGAGCACGAACTTGCCCCAGAAACCGGCTGTGGGCGGGATGCCCGCCAGGGAGAGCAGGAAGAAGACCATCAACCACGCCAGGGCGGGCGCGCGCTGCGAGAGGCCCGCGTAGTCCTCGATGCGGTGCGACTTGATGCGGTCGTAGACAGCGGCGACTACGGCCAGAGCGCCCAGGTTCATGAACACGTACACGGCAAGGTAGACGGCGACGCCGTACATCTGCCACGGGTTCTCCAACCCGGCTCGCTCACTCTCCGCAGCCGGCGCCGCGCCGAGCGCCACGACCGCCATCAGCGTGTATCCGGCGTGCGCGACGCTGGAGTAGGCGAGCATCCGCTTGATGTTCGTCTGCGGCAGCGCGGCCAGGTTCCCCACCGTCATCGTGAGGGCGGCGAGGACCGCCAGCGGGAACACCCAGGCCTCCGGAGAGAACACGGTGAAGAGCACGCGGACGAGGACCGCCATGCCCGCCGCCTTGGATGCAACCGAGAGCCAGGCCATCACCGGCAGCGGCGCTCCGTCGTAAACGTCCGGCGCCCACTGATGGAACGGCGCCATGGCCGTCTTGAAGCCGAAGCCGACCATCACCATCACGAGGGCGATGAGCACCACGCCTCTACCGCCCGGGGTCGACATGGCGCGCGTCAGGCCGATCGATACGGACGGGCGGGCGTCGCCGACCAGGTCGTAGAGGTTCGTAGTCCCCGCCATGCCGTAGACCAGCGACAGCCCGTAGAGCATCACGGCGGCCGTGATGGCTCCATAGAGGAAGTACTTGAGCGACGCCTCCGTGCTGCGGGGCTGGAACTTGAGGTAGCCGACCAGGATGTAGGAGCTGATGCTGAGGAACTCGACCGACAGGTAGATCATCAGCAGGTCGGCGGCGCCGGTGAGGAGCGAGGCGGCGCACGTGGCGAACACGAGGAGCGCGAAGAACTCGGCGGGGTTGCGGAAGCGCTCGGCGTAGCGCCAGGCCAGCAGCGCGGTGAGGAGGCTGCCGACGAGGATAATGATCTTCAGGTTGATCGCGAAGCCGTCGAGAACCAGGTTTCCGTGGAACGCCGTAAGGGGCGGCGCGGCGCCGCCGGAGCGCGTGAGGAACGGTATGGCCGCGCCCGCCGTCAGCCGCGCAGAGTGCTCCAGGTGGTCCCACAGCGGGATCACGGAGGCAAGCGCCGCCAGCATCCCGCCGACGGCGGCGACCTGGTAACCTTCGCCCCGGTAACGGGCGATCTGCATGCCCAGCAGCAGCACCCCTACGGCGATGAGCACCAGCTCGGGGGCGAGGAGGAGGATGTCATGGGGGCCGGGCGCGGTCAGGTAACTCGGCTGCATCGTCTCCTCACAATCCCGCGATGCCGGACGCCGCGTTGAACTGGACCGCAAGCTCGCCGAGATAGCCCTTCATCGAGTCGAGCAGTAGGCTGGGCGCGATGCCGAACAACAGCGAGAGCACCGCGAGAACATACAGCGGGGCTTTCTCGCGGACACTGATGTCGGGAAGGGCGGCCCAGCGGGGATTCAGCGGGCCCAGCAGCACGCGCTGGATGGTCCACAGGAGGAACGCCGCCGTCACGACGATGCCGAGGCCCGCGATCACGGAGCCGAGGCGGAACGCGGGATCGATCTGGAACGTGCCCATGAACACCAGGAACTCCGCGATGAACCCCGCCAGCCCCGGCAAGCCCAGCGACCCGAACACGAACAGGCGGAACAATCCCGCGTATTCCGTGAGTGTCTGGCCGAGCCCGCCGAAGGCCGCCAGGTCGCGCGTGTGGGTGCGGTCGTAGATGACGCCGACGAGCATGAAGAGGCCGCTGGTGAGCAGCCCGTGCGCGAACATCTGGTAGATGGCGCCGCTCGCGGCAGTCTGCGCCGCCGCCACCTGCGCGGCCGGAGCGCTCGGATAGAGCACCGCGGCCGCGGAAGCGATGCCCATCATCACGTAGCCCATGTGGTTCACGGACGAGTACGCGATCAGCTTCTTCAGGTCCGTCTGCGCCATCGCCACGAAGGCGCCGTACACCACGCCGACCACGGCCATCACCAGCAGCACGTAGCGCATCTGGTGGCTCTGCTCCGGCAGAATGGGCAGCAGAATGCGGAAGATCCCGTAGCCGCCCATCTTCAGCAAGATGCCCGCCAGGATCACCGAGCCGCCGGTGGGAGCCTCCGTGTGAGCGTCGGGCAGCCAGGTGTGGAACGGCCACGTGGGCACCTTGATGGCGAACGCCAGGAAGATCCCCCACCACGCCAGGGTGGCGACGAACGGCGCGCCGCGCACCGCCGCCGACGTCTGATCCACGACGTTCGGCTGCCCCGCCATCCGGACGAAGAGCAGGGTCTTGTCCGGGATCGACATGTAAATCCAGATGAGGGCCAGGAGCATCGCCACGCTGCCGACGAGCGTGTAGATGAAGAACTTGATGGCCGCGTACTCTTTATTGGCGCCGCCCCAGATCCCGATGATGAAGTACATCGGGAGCAGGCTGATCTCCCAGAACACGTAGAAGAGGAAGAAATCGACCGCCAGGAACGTGCCCATCATCCCCACTTCAAGGAGCAGGAACAGCGCGTAGTACTCCTTCGCGCGGTCTTCCACATCCGAGAAGATGAGCACGAGCGTGGTAAGCACCGCCGTCAGCGCCACGAGCGGCAGGCTGAGGCCGTCCACGAACAGCGTGTAGGTGACCTCCAGGTTGCCGACGCTGAACCAGGGGATGAGGAACGTGAACTCCTCGCCCGCGTTCGGGGCCCAGCCTCGCTGGATGAACGCGCTGAGCACGGGGATGCACGCGAAGATCGGGATGAGGCTGAAGAAGATCGCCACACCCTTGTAGAGCCCCCGCGACTTGCCCTTGGGCAGCAGCAGGAGCCCCACCAGCGTCCCGAGGAGCGGCGCGAGGACTATCAGGTTGAGCCAGATTCTAGGGTCCATAAGCCTCAGTGCTCAAGCGAGCCGAATGGGCGGTCGCCGCCGCTACTTCACCGCGTTGGATTGGAGGACAGCCCAGACCAGCAGCACCACCCCGGCAAACGCCATGAGGATGTAGTTCTGGATCTGGCCGCTCTGGAGATAGCGCAGCCCGTTGCCCCCCGCGCGAGCCGACCTCCCCACGCCGTTCACCACGCCGTCGATGATGAAGCGGTCGAACATGCCGCCCACCTGGGAGAGGACCAGACCGACCATCGCCACGGCGCGCACGATGGCGTCCACGACGTAGATGTCCGCCAGCTTCAGCAGGTTGGTGACGACGAACAGGGGGCGGATGAACACGTAGTTCCAGTAGAACTCGTCGAAGTACAGCTTGTTGTAAGAGAGCGCGTAAACCGTCCGCTGCAGCGGGGTGAGGCGCTCCGCCTGCGCCCAGTTGAACTTCCGCCCCCGGTAGGCCACGTAGCCCAGCGCGATGCCGACCAGCGGGGCGACGAAGCCGGGGATGAAGACCATCGGGTTGAAGTGCGGGTGGAACTCCGTGCTCATGCCCGGGCGGGTGTAGTGCAGATAGGGATAGATCGCGAACGCGCCGGGAACCGGCAGCCAGCCGGGGATTCCGACCAGCCCGCTGACGATCGCGAGCGCCGCCAGCACGTAGAGCGGGATCAGCATGGACGGCGGGCTCTCGTGCGGCTGGCCGTGGTGGCCATGCCCGTGATCGTCGTGGCTATGCGCCGCATGATCGTGCGCCGCGTCATCGCCGGCGACAGGATCGTGGGCAGCGACCACAGGGGCTGGGCGCGCGTCCACAGGTACAGCTTCGGGGCCGGGCTGCTCTTCCTGCTCGTGGCCGATGTGGCTGTAGTCCTCGGCGTGGAGGCTGCCATGAGGGTCGGACTGCGGGTCAGTGTGCCCATGCTGCACGACGGCGGGGCCGCCGGACCATTCCCCGCCGAAGACGAGCATCATCTGCCGGGTCATGTAAAAGGCCGTGAGGCCGGCGGTGAACACCAGCACCCAGAAGATGACCGGGTTGAATTCCCAGGCGGCGTCGAGGATGAGGTCCTTGCTATAGAACCCCGCCGCCACGAACGGCACGCCGGCCAGGGCGATGTAGCCGCAGAAGTAGGTTCCCAGCGTCTTCGGCATGAAGCGCCGGAGCCCGCCCATTTCCCACACGTCCTGCGTGCCCGTACCGTGGATAACGCTGCCGGACCCCAGGAACAGCAGGCCCTTGAAGAAGGCATGCGTCATCAGGTGGAACATCCCGGCCGTGAAGCCCAGGTGCAGGAGGTGCTCGCCGCCCGCGGCGCCGTGCGCCAGCGCCGTCGCCGCCTGCCCCACGGCCTCTGCCGCGTGCCCGGCGGCCCCCGTAGCGGCATGAGCGGCGGCTTCCGTGGCGGCGTGCCCCGCTTCTGCGGCGCCGGCCGCTGCGGCCTGACCCCCGCCGGATACGACGCCGCCGCATCCCAGGCCCGCCATCATGAACCCAAGCTGTGAGATGGTGGAGTAGGCGAGGATGCGCTTGATATCCGATTGCGTGAGGGCGATGAGCGCCGCCATGAGGGCGGTGATGGTCCCGATGAGGGCGACGAAGCTCAGGGGCCGGAAGTCGGTCCCGGCCACGCTAAGGACGCCTCCGAAGTCGAAAACGGGATACATCCGCGCGACGAGGTAGACGCCGGCGGCGACCATCGTGGCGGCATGGATGAGCGCGGAGACGGGCGTGGGTCCCTCCATCGCGTCGGGAAGCCAGACGTGGAGCGGGAACTGGGCGCTCTTGCCGATGGAGCCGCAGAAGATGAGCAGCGCGGCGACGCCCAGGAGGACCGAGCCAGCGACGGCCACTCCGAAGATGGGTGAGGTTGTGGTGAGGATCGCCGGGCCGGCGCAGACCCCCATGTTCGAGAGCCAGCCCTGCTCCAGCAGGCCGGGCGCGGTGCCGTCCGGGTGCGCGACCACGAGCCCGACGAAGTTCAGCGTGTTGGTGAGGCCGAGCAGGAGCGCCATGCCGAAGAAGAGCCCCACGTCTCCCACGCGCGTAACCATGAACGCCTTCTTGGCGGCGCGCATCGCCGACGGCTTCTCGAACCAGAAGCCGATGAGCAGGTACGACGCCAGCCCCATCAGCTCCCAAGCAATGAACAACTGGACCAGGTTGTTCGCCAGGACCAGGATGAGCATGGCCATCGTGAACAGGCACAGGTACGAGTAGAAGCGCGGAAACCGGAGATCGCCCGCCATGTAGCCGGTGGAGAAGATCTGGACCATCAGGGCGACGGTCGTCACCACTACGAGCATCATCGCCGTCATCGCGTCGATGTAGAACCCGAACCAGAGAGTGAGGAAGCCGACGTCCAGCCATTCGTAGGCGTGGTGGTAAGCGCTGCCGGGTCCCTTGCCCAGCACCTCGAAGAGGACGAGCCAGGAGAGGATGAACGACAGGCCGACGGTGAGGATGCCCACCCCCGACGCCAGCCGGTCGGCGATGCGGATGTCGCCCGTGACCCACTTACGGACGATCCCCGCGAGCAGGATGACGAGGAAACCCACCAGCGGAAACAGCGGGATCAGGAGGGCGTAGGCTACCATCGCAGGAGGTTGATGTCGTCGACGTTGATGTTCTGGATGTTGCGGTAGACACAGATCACAATCGCCAGCCCTACCGCGGCCTCCGCCGCCGCCACCGTAATCACGAAGATGGAGAAGACCTGACCCGCCATGAGCGCGGGATCGGTGAAGCGCGCGAACGCGATGAGATTGAGGTTCGCCGCGTTCAGCATCAGCTCGATGCCCATCAGGATCGCGACGGCGTTCCGGCGGGTGAGGACGCCATAGACGCCCACGCAGAACAGCCCGGCGGCCACCACGAGAAACGAAGAGAGACCCGGCAGCGGCATCAGGCTTCACGCTCCTCTTTGGCCAGCACGATGGCGCCCACGAGCGCCACCAGTAGCAACACCGAGGCAATCTCGAACGGCAACAGATAGGCGCCCAACAGCCCGTCGGCGAGCTGGCTAAGGTAAACCTGGTTCTGAGTTTCGAGCGCCACCTCCGGCTTGACGGCCCACACGGGCTGCCATGCCGTCCACACCAGCATCAGGAACAACACGCCGGCTACGGCCCCGGAGAGCAGGCGGTAAGCCAGGGCGTTCCGCGGCTCGCGCATGATCCGCTGGGAGGTGAGCATCAGCGAGAACAGGATGAGGACCGTGATCGCGCCGACGTAGATCAGCACCTGCGCGCCGGCGAGGAACGGCGCGTTCAGCAGGAGATACATGCCCGCAACGCCCACAAACGACAGCCCCAGGAAAACGGCCGCGTGGATGATATTGCGGTGGCTGACCACCATCACGGCGGAGGTGATGGTGACGAACACCAGCATCACAAAGGGGTAGTTCATCGGTTCGAGGGTAAGCGGGTAAGTCGCACTCTGCCCATCCTGGAAGCAAGCGGCCCGGATGTCGGAATGCCTGCGGCCCGATAGGCGCCGCAGGCTTACTGCAGGTTCAATTCGGTAGAAGGGGAATCCGCCAAACCAGCGCGGACGCTAGGCGGACGCCGCGCCGCTGCTCTCCCCCGCGGAAGCCGTCTCCTCGGCCGGGTCTTCGTCTTCGCCCAAGGACACCGCGGCGTCGAACGGGCGGTCCCGGGGCACGTACTCGTAAGCATGCTCAAAGGAGCCGCGCTCGGCGCTCTCCGGCTGAAGGCTGAGCTGGCCCATACCGTAGATCATCCGGCTGCGGTCGTACTGCGCGTCCGGATCGATCGTCGCCAGCTCGAAGCTCGCGCCCGGCAGCAGGGCGTCAACGGGGCACGCCTCCACGCAGAGATAGCAATTGATGCACGACCCGTAGTCGATGTAGAACTCGTCCAGCTCCCGCTTCTTGGTTGCGCCGACGTGGTGGTAAATCTCAATCGTCTTCTCGGTGCGGGTGCCGGGCACGGGGCACGCCTTCTCACACAGTTCGCAAACGATGCACCGTTCGGGACGGAACACCAGCGCCCCCCGGTGGTTCGGAGAGTAGACGATCTCCTCCAGCGGATACATCACGGTTTGCTTCCGCTCTCGGAACTTCCACCAGTTGAAGTAGACCACCTTCAAGCCGGTGAGGCAGGAGCGCAGAGAATAGCCGATCTGCGTCAGACTGTCCGTGAGCGCGCTCATGCTCCGGCCTCCCGCGCCGGCGCGCCGGAGAGCGCCACGCGCGGCGCGTCTACGTGCGGCACGACCCGCCGGTAGCTGAGGGCCCACACGATGCCGAGAAGGGACCAGTTCACCAGCGCCAGCCAGATCTGCGGGACACCGAGCAGCACGAACGCGCCGGTAACCAGAAGGTTCAGCAGGGTTACGGGGATCAACAGCTTCCAGCCGAGGTTCATCAACTGGTCCACTCGCACGCGGGGCAGCGCGGCGCGGATGGAGAACACCAGGCTGATGAGGAGACCCACCTTCAGCCAGAACCAGCCCAGGTGCCAGGCGCCGCGCACGATGGGCGGGACGTTCGCTATCCAGAGCGCGTCGAAGAACGGCGAGTTCCAGGCGCCCAGGAAGGTGAGCGTAGTGAGGACCGCCAGCGTCATCGTGTTCGCAAACTCGGCCAGGAAGAACAGCGCAAACTTCATGCCGCTGTATTCGATGTGGAACCCGGCTACGATCTCCGATTCCGCCTCCACGATGTCGAAGGGCGTGACGTTGTTCTCCGCCAGTCCCGCGATGAAGAAGCACAGCATCGCAATGGGCTGCGTGAAGACGTACCACTCCAGGAGGCCGGTCGTGCCCGACGCTCCGGAGCCCCAGAGGAACATCCCTCCGCCCTGCAACATCCCGATGTCTACGAAGCTGAAGGAGCCCGCCAGGATCACCGGTCCCAACACCGCCAGCGCGAACGGCACCTCGTAGCTCACCATCTGCGCCGCCGAGCGGAATGCGGCCACCAGGGCGTACTTGTTGTTCGACGCCCAGGCGCCCAGGATGATCCCGATGACGGTGATGGAGCTGACGGCGGAGACGTACACGACACCCACGTTCAGGTTCGCGGCGTACAGCGTGGGGGTAAACGGGATGGTGGCGTAGACCAGGTAGGCGGAGACGAAGACGATGGCGGGCGCCACCGTGAACATCGCGCGGTCCGCGAGCGTGGGGATGATCCCCTCTTTACTCATCAGCTTCAGCGCGTCGGCGGGCGTCTGGAGCAGCCCGTAATAGCCCACGTGCTGCGGCCCGACGCGGCTCTGCATCCAGGCGACCAGCTTCCGCAGCCACCAGATCATGTAGGTGACTACGCCCATGATGAGGTTGAGGATCACGAACGCGCCGATGAACAACCCGAGCGGCGGGCCGACGGCGTCGGAAACATGGAGCTGGCGGACGATCCAGTTTCCGAGCGTGATCCAGGCTGATTGCGCTTCCATGCTAGGTAGTCCGCAGCAGTTCCGTTAAACGATGGAGTGGACCGGGACAACGAGGACGTCAGGCGGGATCCCAGCGCGGCGCCAGCAGCCTGCGGGAAACTCCCCTCTAATCTCCTATCACAAGGAAGATGCGGACGCGCGGCGGCGAAATGGACAAGCCCGGTTACACCTTGAGCCGGGCGAACTTTCGACGGCCCACCTGGACCACCATCCCGTCGCGCGGCTCGATCTCACCGTCCGGATCGGTTACCTTTTCACCGTCCACCGACACGCCTCCCTGCTCCACTAGCCGCCGGCCTTCGCGGCTGCCCTGTACCAGACCTGTAGCCACCAGCAGCCGCCCGATCCAGATCCTTCCGTCCTCCTTCAGATCCTCGCCTTTGAGGGTGACGACGGGCATGTCTTCCGGGATCTCGCGGCGGCTGTGGACGCGCTCCCAGCCGAGGCGCGCCTCCTGCGCCGCGGCAGCGCCGTGGTAATCGGCAGCGACCGAGGCGGCGAGGCGCTTCTTCGCTTCCATCGGCTGTTCGCGCACCAGCGGCGCGTAATCCGATTCCGGCGCTTCGGTGAGCAGCTCGTAGTAGTTCGGCATCGCGGCGTCGCTGATGCTCATCAGCTTGTCGAACATCGTCTGGGCGTCCTCGGTCACGCCCACGTAGTTCCCCAGCGACTTGCTCATCTTCTGAACCCCGTCCAGACCGACGAGGATCGGCATCAGGACGGCGACCTGGGATTCCTGTCCGTAGCTCGCCTGGATGTCGCGCCCCAGCAGGATGTTGAACCGCTGGTCCGTGCCGCCGAGCTCCACGTCCGCCTTGAGGTGCACCGAGTCATACGCCTGGGACAGCGGGTACAGGAACTCGTGGACCGAGATGGGACGGCCCTCGCGGAACCGCTTGTCGAACTCGTCGCGCTCCAGCAGGCGCGCTACGGTGTAGCACGAGGTGAGGCGGATAACATCCGAAAAGTGCATGGCCCCCAGCCAGTCGTTGTTGTACACGACGCGGGTGCGCTCGGGGTCAAGGACGTGGAAGACCTGGTCCTGATAGGTCTGCGCGTTGGCCTGCACCTCTTCCGGCGTCAGCGAGCGCCGCGTTTCCGACTTGCCCGTGGGATCGCCGATCATCCCGGTGAAGTCGCCAATCACGAGATTGACTTCGTGGCCAAGCTGCTGAAACTGCCGGAGCTTCCGCATCACGACGGTGTGGCCGAGGTGGAGGTCGGGCGCCGTAGGATCCATCCCGAGCTTCACGCGCAGGGGTCGGCGGGCGTCTCGGGCGCGCTTCAGCTTCGCCAGCAGCTCCGCCTGGGGGACCACGTCGGCGGCGCCCCGGCTGAGCCACTGCACCTGCTCTTCGAGGCTAAGGTCAAGGGGGTTCATTCAGTCGACGCTCCGGCTTGTCCGGACGGGCGGACCTGCCGAACAGAAAGCAGAGGGTGGAGATGCGGCTGCCGGCGCGGCTCCGCAGAGGTTGCCCAGGCAGAACGGAAGCGGCTTTCCGAACGGGGCGACGAAGAGAGGATATACTAGCTACCGGCATCCCCTTCCGCTGCGCCATTCTATCTCAGCGGCCGTTTCGCGAGCAAGCGGCCCCGATCCGGCGCGCGCTCGAGCGTCATCCCCGGCGCGAATCTCTTGTTAGCCGCCCCAAGCGCGGGGTAAAGTCAAGACAAGAGACCGGGCAACGCGAAAGGTCCGGCGAACGGGAGCGCCGGACGCCGTTCCTTTCGGCCGTCTCCTGGAAGGAATGGGCTCGAGGCCGTAGGAATATCTGCTGATGAGACGAAGTACGGGCGCCGCTAGGGGCTCGTGCGCGTCGTGTCCGCCACTAGAGGGTGGGTGAGTGAGCATCGCCGTGGATAACCGACATGTCGTCCTGCTAAAGAGCTTGCGGACGAACAACCGCTTTTATTCTCTGGTCCCCCGGGACAGCGGTTACAAGAACGCAGACGCCATCGAGGAGTTTCCGCCGAACCTACCGCTCGGCATCGCGTACCCTTGCCTGGAAGACGGCCTGAACGACTTCGCCGTCATCCGCACCACTTTCGAAACGATCGACTGCTTTCCAGACGACCGTGAGCTGCGCACCGAAATGATGACCATTGTCGAGGATGCCCGGGGCAACCTCGTCCGGCGGCTTTCCGAGCTGCGCGACACCATCGTCAGCGGGCAAGCGCACTTCCTCGGCACGGATCTCCAGGAGTTTAAGGACAGCGTCGTCCACATGGCGACCCGCGGCAGCATCCGCCGCACGCTCGACAACATGATGAAACTGGACGTGTTCGAGTCCGTTTCTCTGGTCGACGCGGCGCAGAAGGGTGGATCTCCAGAGCCGATGTACCGGTACGAGTTCCTCCCGCAGCACAGCCTGCCGCTCATGGAGTCCCTCTCGCCGCGCGTGTTCATCGGCCGCCTTTTCGACGACCTTCTGGACGCCGTCAACAACAACGAGAACTATCTCACGAAGTACACGTTCGACCGTTACGTGTTCCAGAAGTTCATCGCCGTGATGTTCGTCAACTACGCGACCACGGACCAAATGTTCTACGGGACGAACCGCGCGGACTATGGCGTGTCCTCCGACAAGGACATGAACGAGACGCCGCTATACCAGGCCGTTGGCGTGGCGCTGCGTGAGCTGGAGCGCGGGATCAACGTCTACGCCCGCGATTACAAGCCGTCCACGGAGTCGTCGGATGCTCAGCCGGATGAACTGGACGACATCTTCGGGGACGTGACGTCGGCGGCGGATCTGCTGCAGCCGCTGGAGCGCGCGGGGCACACGGTCGAGGTTCCGTTCGGGGCGGCGGAACGGATGCTGCTGGAGCCGCTGGCGCGCCTTACGGACGCGGCGCGGCTGCTCCGGCACGTCGATCACCCCCACGCCGACGAGATCCGCGCGATGATCCTGCAGGGCACGCAGCAGATCTTCCGCGGCCTGCAAGAGTTGAACATCGTTTCGCCGCTCGCGTCCGACCCGACGGACGGCGCTCTCGACTGACGAGAGCGGCTGCCGGGAAAGCGGGCGCGACGGCGGCGATGGGTGCGACGTCCGCCGTCGGCTCGATCTACTGGACCCGGTACCGCGTGAGCTTTTCCGGGTCCAGCGTCACGCCAATACCGGGCGCATCTCGCACGGCGGCCACGCCGCCGTCGGTGGTTACGCCGTCCGCCACGGGGTCGTCCGCCAGAAACTGCGGGCCGTTCAGATCGGCATACAGGCAGCCTCCGCACGCCGAGAGCACATGCACCGTCGCGGCGAGCCCCAACCCCGTTTCCGTCAGGCCGCTGCCGAGCACGCCAATCCCCGCTTCACGGGCGATCCGGATGGCCAGCGCCGCCCTGTGGACGCCGGCCATCTTGCTCAGCTTCACCACGAGAAGGTCGCAGGCGTCCAGCCTCACCAGTTGGACGAGGTCCGAGGGGCTGAAGACACTCTCGTCGGCGGCGATGGGGAGCGCGGCGACCCGCGTGAGGCGCTGGAGGCCGAGCCAATCATTAGCGGGCACGGGCTGCTCCAGGCAGTCGACCATGCCCGCCAGGCGCCGCGCGAGCACGACCGCCGTAGCGGCGTCGTAGGCCTGGTTGGCGTCCGCCCAGAGGTAAACATCCGGCGCGGCCTCGCGGATCGCCCGCAGTATCTCGATATCGCGGCGCGGCTCCACGCCGATCTTCACTTTGAGAGCGCCGTAGCCCGCTGCAACCGCCTCGGCGGCTTTCCCGGCGGCCGCTTCGGGTTCGCTCGCCGAGATGAGGTAGGAGAGACGGACGCAGCTCTCACCGCCGCCCCCGAGGAAGCGCGTGAGCGAGATGCCGGCGGCGCGCGCCAGCAGGTCGTGGACAGCCATGTCCACGCCGCACTTGGCGATGGGCGCGCCGGTGCTGATTCCCGGCGCGATCTCGCGGTCCATCACCGCGTGGAGCCGCTGGAGGTCGTACGGGTCGGCGTCCAGGAGCGCCGGGGCGAGGTAGTTGCGAATGGTGGAGAGGACGCTCTCTTCCGTCTCGTAGCTCCAGCGGTGACTCGGACGCGCTTCGCCCCAGCCTTCCAGGCCGTTGTGTGCAACCACGCGCACGTAGACGTGCGGAGCGCCCGCGCCCGGCCCGCCCACTGAGCCGCGCGCGATGCGGAACTCCTCGCGGAACGGCAGGCGCAGGGGAATGGCTTCGATGGACGCGATGCGCATGGTCGCTCCCGCGTCCTTACTCTCCGACGCCGGAGGACTGGCGGAGGGCTTCCGCCGCCGCCCCGACGAGGCCCGCGTCGTCTCCCAGCTCCGTCAGCAGCAGCCGGATGTTCTGCGAGAAGGCTTGCTCGTGGACTTCATTCTCCAGGTAATCGTGGATGAGGTCCCAGTTGTTCCGCGCAAAGCCGCCTGTGAAGATCACGGCCTCGGGATCGTAGAGGTTCGCCAGGTTCGCCACCCCGATACCGAGGTAGCGCGCCGTGCGGAGCACCAGCGCGCGGGCGGCCCGGTCCCCGGCCCGCGCGCGCTCCGTGACGTCGGCGGGCCCCGGCTCCGCTTCCAGGTTCGGCCAGGTGCCGCTGGTGTACGCCTCCCGGATGCGGCGGCGGTGCGCCGTCCCCGAGGCGATCATCTCCCAACAGCCGCGCCGGCCGCAGCCGCAAAGCAGCCCGTTCAGATCCACGACTGTATGGCCGACTTCGCCAGCCAGCCCGTTGAGGCCGCGATACACCTGGCCGTCGAGGATGATCCCGGCTCCGATGCCCGTCGATATAGTTAAAAATATGACGTTCAGCATGCCCCGCGCGCGCCCGCAGCAGAGCTCGCCCACGGCGGCGGCGGCCATGTCATTCAACAGGAGTGCGCGCACCGGCAGGTCCGCCAGCGCAGCATCCAAGCGGTAATCCTGCCAGCCCAGGTTGGTGGAAGTCACCCCTGCGGGCCCGACCAGCCCCGGGACGGCGATCCCCGCCGTCTGCGCCGTCGGGCAGACGCTGAGGCATTCGTCGATGCCGGCGCGGATAGCCGATACGATCTGCTCCGCCGAGTGCGGGCGCTCGGTGCGGCCCTGGTGCAGCCGCCGCCCTTCCGCATCCACCACCGCCCACCGCAAGTTCGTGCCGCCGAGATCAATCCCCACCGCACATCGCACTTCAGCCACGCGCTCCCCTCCCCTGTCGTCCGCCCTTGCCGCGCTCATCCTGCCGCGAAAGCTTATCTGCTATAATACGCCGTCCAACCGCCAGCCTGCCTGAGGCAGTGTAGCCGATGCCCTACGTGTACGTATACCAATGTCAGCGGTGCGGGTTCGATGCGGAAATCTGCGTCTGCCGTGAATTCCGGCGGGAAGCGGACGGCGCGCCGGTCGATTACGAGTATCCAAGCGGCGACCTCTACGAGTGGCCGCCCCGGCGCGTGGCGGGCCTCTGGAGCCGTCTCTGGTGCCCCGCCTGCCGCCGGGTGCAGTCGCTGGTGCTGTTGGAGCTGGATGAGCCCGCCGAGCACCCAGTCCAGGCGTTCCTCGCGGCGGAAGCGCGCGGCTTCACCGGCGAGGAGACCGGCCCCTGCCCCGCGTGCGGCCAGCCGCTGCTCCTCGAGCCGGAAGGCGCTGCATGCCCCGCATGCCCGGACGGCGCGCTGACGGCCATTGGCGAGTATGAGCCCTGACGGCGGCGCGCCGCCCGCCGGACCTTTCGGACCCACCCGCGCCGCGGCCGCGCGCGGGGCTGTCGTACTCGCGCTGCTCGGCTGCGCCGCTGTCGTGGGAATCGAGCGCCTGCTGTCGCGGCCCGGCTTCCCCCTGGCGGAGATCGTCCGTACGACGGGCGTTGGAACGCTCCTCGTTCCGGTCGGCTGCGTGGCGGTGTTCGCGCTCGCGGTAGTCGGCTACGTGCGGTCCGTACACAGCGCGGGACGCTTCACGCTGACAGAGCGCGGCCTTCTCGTGGAGGGAAGCCTGGGCTCCTATCTGCTGGAGTGGCGGAACATCCGCGAGGCCGGCGCCGCGCCGGGTAACGCGCTCGGCATCATCGTCCGGGATCGGGAGGCCGTGCTCCGCACCCATCGCGGGACGGAGCGGCAGCGAGCCTGGCTCGCCACCCAGGAGCCGTTCGGCCGGTGGGACTTCCTCTACCCCCGCGCGGAGCTGGGCCGCTCCGGCGCCGAGGTGCTGGCCTGGATTCAGCCGTATCTGGCCGAGGAGCCCCAACCGTCCTGAGGTCTGCCGCGCGACGGCTACGTTAGGAGCTCTTCGGCCACGCGGGCGTAGATGCGGGCGGCCAGCTCCAGCTCTCGCGTTTCCACGTACTCGTCCGGCTGGTGCGCCATGCCCGGCGCGCCGGGTCCGCAGATCACCATCGGGATGCCGAGTTGCGGCGTCCAGATACACCCCTCGGTGCAGTACGGCACGCCGCCGGGAGTGGGATCGACATCCGCGATCTCCCGCACGGCGGTCGCCAGGGCTTGACCCAGAGCAGTATCCGCCGGCGAAGACACCGCCGCGCGCTCGGAGGAGAGGCGCAGCTCGGAGCGAACGCCCGGCCGGCGGCCGCAGACCTCCGCCATCAACTGCTCCATGCGGCGGATTACCGCGGCGTGATCGACGCCGGGCACCGTGCGCATGTCGATCTCCGCCACGCAGGAGTCGGGGATGACGTTGATCTTCACGCCCCCATGCACGGTTCCCAGGTTGAGCGTGGGCGCGCCGAGCAGCGGATGCAGGGGCTCGTCCACGCGGTACTCCTGCTCCCAGCGATACAGGAACTCGGCCATCGCCCCGACCGCGTTCGCGCCCATCTGCGGCATGGAGGCGTGCGCCGTTTTGCCATAGAAGACGGCCTCGACCCAGACGCCTCCCTTTTCCGCGATGAACAACTGGAGAGAAGTCGGCTCCGCCACCAGGGCGGACCCCAGGCCTTCAAACAACGGCTCGCGGACCAGGGCTTCGGCGCCCAGGCAAAACCGCTCTTCATCTGAAGTGAGCGCCACCACCAGGTCTCCTGCCAGCGGCCGGCCGCTTCGCGCCACGCCGAGCGCCGCCGAGACCAGCGCCGCCACCCCGCCTTTCATATCGCAAGAGCCCCGGCCGTAAAGGCGGCCCTCGCGGATCTCACCGCCGAAGGGGTCTACGGTCCAGGGCACGCCGCCGGGCGGGACGACGTCGACGTGGCCGCTGAACAGCAGGCCGGGACGCTCGCCCCGGCCGCGCAGGCGGGCGACTACGTGCGAGCGGTCAGCGCCGTCCAGGTAGGGAACGACCGTCGCTTCGAAGCCGGCCCCGCGCAGGAGCGGCTCCAGAACCGCGATGGCCGGGCTTTCGTTACCGGGTGGATTCGTGGTGTTGATCCGTACGAGTTTCTGGGTCAGCGCCACCACGTCTTCCATCTGAAATCTCCTTTGCAACGTCCCGCAATTCCCCGCCAGCGGTCCCCTTAGAAATCACCATGCCGCCGCGTGAAAAAAGGCGAGTCACAGCGGTTCAAAACGGATTCCCGTGGGTATTCCTAGACTACAGCATTATTCCTCGCGCGGAGTATTCTTACCCCATCCGCCAGGCGATGCGTTGTGGCCCAGCAGTTCTTAAGGAGTGGCAACGTGGAACTCGTCAACCCTGTGATGGTCGCCGGCGTTTGTGTAATCGCGCTCTGGTTCCTGGGCCGCGTGTCGATGGACGCGTAGCACGGCAGGGAGAGGAATTCCCCGCGTCGAACCGCATCGAGAGAACCGGCCGCGAGCGCCTGCTCGCGGCCTTTTGCACGCCGGCCGCAGCCGACCCAGGTTACACTTGCCATGGAAGAGGACGAGCCCCTGTCTGCTTGGGCGACCGATCCGGAGCGGATCGACCCGGATGATTACGCGCCCAGCGCCACGTTCGCAAAGCAGATGACCTGGGCTCCGTGCGCCGACTGCGGCATTCAGGTGCATCTTCCCGTTTCTCAGTTCCTCTACGTCGGTCTCGTCTGCCCCCGCTGCCAGACCCGCCTCCTCGCGCCGCCGGAGGATGCGGAGGACTGGGTGCGGCGGGTGCTCCGCGAGGAAGATGAGTTCTCCGAGCAGTTGTAGAACCACGGCAGGCGGCGGGAAAGCCCACCATGCGACTTGACTACACGCGCCAGACACGCTGGGGGCACGACCCGGAGCCCGTCGATGAAGAAGAGTTTCCGGCCGGCGGCATCTACGTCAAGCAGGTGACGTGGGCGGCGTGCAACCAGTGCGACCTCCAGGTCCACGTCGCGCTCACGCAGTTCTTCGGCGGCGGGATAACGTGCCCCGAGTGTGGTGGCCGGCTCACGGCGCCGCGCGTGCTGGGCAACCCGGACGTGGCCGTCGCGCGCATCGCCGAAGTGGAAGAGATCCTGCGCGACAGCGTGGAGCCGGGAACGCCCTTCGCCGCGCAGGAATAGTCGCGGCGGGCGGCGCAATCTACGCGCACGCTTGCGACTGCTTTCGCCGCGCCCACCCTCATCACCGATGGCACTTCCCCCTCACCCATCCGGCCGCCTGGCGGCCGGCGTCTGCGTCTTCGGCCTGACGCACGCCTGCGGGCTCACCTGGGCGGACACTCCGAAGGCGGCTTCGCAGCCGCTCACCGCGCGCCGCTTCATCGACCTGGCGGTGGATTGCGGCCTGTCGTGGGCCGAGCTGCCGGCGCGGATGCTGGGCGAGCTGGACGCGGACAGCCTGCGGAGCCTGCGCGAGTACGCCGAAGAGCGTCAGGTCGGGCTGGTCCTGGCGGGCGGACAGGTCCCCGCCGGGGGGCTGATGGAAGAGCTGCGCGCGGCGCACGCACTGGGCGCGCCCACGCTGCGCTGCATTCTCAGCGGCGTCCTCTGCGGCGACCGGAGAAACGTGCCGGGCGGGTGGAGCGAGCACCTGCGGAAGTGCGCCAGTGAGTTGGAGAAGTTGGTTCCGGAGGCGGAGCGTCTCCAGGTCGCCATCGCCATCGAGAACCACCAGGACGCCGACTCGGCGGACCTGCTGCGCCTGTGCCGGCAGTTCGAGAGCCGCTACCTGGGAGTGACGCTCGACTGCGGGAATCCGCTCTCCGTAATGGAAGAGCCGGTGGAGTTCGCGACCCGCCTCGCGCCTTACCTGCGGCACGTGCATCTGAAGGACTACCGCGTCCACGCCGCCCCGAACGGCTTCCGGCTGGTGCGCTGCGCCCTCGGCGAAGGGGTGGTGGACTTCCCCGCGCTGTTCCGCCTCTTCGACGCGCAGGAGTGGCCGATCACCCGCGTGGTGGAGGCGGGCGCGCTCCAGGCGCGCCTGATCCCGATGCTGGAGCCCTCCTGGTGGGCGGAGTTCGGGCCGCGCCACGCCCGCGATATCCTCGCTGCCCTCTCGGCGGTGTGGAATGGACTGCGGCCGGACGACGAGGAGTGGCGGACGCCCTTCGAGCGAGAGCTATCCGGCGAGGAGTTAGCGGCCTACGAGTGGGAGCAGCACCACGCGAGCGTGGCGTACCTGCGGCGGCTCGATGCTTCAGGGTCCTGAAAGGGAGAAGAGACGATGCAGCTCGTGATGTTCTCGAAGCACCTGGGCTCCCTGTCGATTCCGAAGGCGGGCGAAGCCATTCGGAAGCTCGGCTTCGACGGCGTGGATCTCACCGTCCGCCCCGGCGGTCATGTCCTCCCGGAGAACGCCGCCACGGCCCTTCCCGAGGCGGTGCGCCAGCTCAAGGAACAGGGTCTCACGGTTCCAATGCTCACGACGGGCATCACGAGCGCTGCAGACGCGGGCGCGGAGACAGTGATGGCGGCGGCGGCGGCGTCCGGCGTCCGGGAACTGAAGCTGGGTTACTGGCCCTACCGCCCATTCGGACAGATCCACACGCAACTCGACGCCGTGCGGAAGGCGATGGACGGCGTCGAAGCGCTGGCGCGGAAGCACGGGGTGCGAGCTTCCATCCACAACCACTCTGGCAACTATCTCAGCGCCGTCCCAAGCAACGTCTACCTGATCCTGAAAGACCGCGACCCGCACCACGTCGGCGCCTATCTCGATCCGGGCCACATGACGCTGGAGGGCGGCGGCCAGGGCTGGATGCAAGGCATCGATATCCTCCAGCAGCTTGTCTCGATGGTGGCGGTGAAGTCGTGGGGCCATTTCCCCGAGCCGGTAGCGGAAACCGGCGAGACGCGCTGGCGGCACAAGCTCGTCCCCTTGAAAGAAGGGATCGTCCGCTGGCGAGAAGTGTTCGGGTGCCTGAAGCAGCTCGGCTGGGACGGCGTGGTCACCTTCCACAGCGAGTACCAGGGGCGGGACAGCTGGAAGGATCTCTCCGTGGACGAGCTGCTGGTCCAAACCCGAGAAGATCTCGCCTACCTGCGTCCCATCATCCGCGCGGCGGGCTACTCTGTCCCGGACCCAGCGCCGTAGCTCCTGCCGGTCCTACTCCACGTTCTCGACGACGGCGTGCAGCACGAAGTGCTGGTCGAGCGGCGTCTCTTCCGCCTCCAGGTGCTCGGCCCGCGTTTCCGCCTCCGTCTTCTGAAGCTCTTCCAGGGGGCGCAGCTCCAGGTCCACGCCCAGCTTCGGGATGAGGTGGACGACCACGGCCTGGATGCTGGCCGCCACCGGCACCGCCACAAGCATTCCCACGATGCCCCAGACCTGGTAGCCCAGCAGCAGCGCGAGGATGGTCAGGATGGGATGTAGGCCCACCTGCCGCCCCACGATCCTCGGGGTCACCACCTGGTCGAACACGCCGTTGGTGAGCACCAGCAGCGCGCCGCCCACCATCAGCGCCTTGCTGGGCGCCTCCGTAACCAGGGTGACGAGCACCACGAGGCAGAGGGTGAACAACGACCCAACGACCGGCACCGCGTAGAGGATGCCCCCGAGGAACCCCAGGAGCTGCCAGTAGTCGTTCCCGAAAGCCTTGAGGAGGATGGCGATGCTGATGCCCAGGAGCGTGCAGATGGCCGCCAGGCCGCGCAGGTACTTGCCGAACAGCGAGCTGATCTCCGCCACCAGCTCTTGCGCGAACTGCCGGTGGCGCCGGGGGACGAGGAGGATGCCCTTCGCGTAGATCCGGTGGTAATCGTTGAGGGTGTAGAACGCTAGTACGGGCACCACGATGAACCACATCAGGTTCGGGGCCCACGCCAGCATCAGCGCCGAAGCGCGGTTCAACGTCTGGGACAGGTGGGTCGTCCCCTCGCGAGCGGCATTAAGCACCGCGTCCCGCAGCGCCGGATGCGCGTCCAGCTTCACCAGGATGTCTCGGGTGAAGGGAACCAGGTTCGGGCGCTCGGGATCGGGGAAGAGGCGGCTAAGGTCTCGGGAGATGGCGGCGGCCTGGGCGCTGATGCCCGGCGACAGCAGCACCACCGCCAGGGTGGCGCCCACCAGGAAGAGCATAAACACCAGCGCCGTGGCGACGCCGCGCGGGCACCCCCGGTTCTCCAGCCGGTCCACAGTGGGGTCCAGCACCGTCGCGATCATAAACGCGATGCTGACGGGGAACCAGATCGCGCGTCCGAGCCACGCAATCCAGAGGGCCACGAGCCCGACCACGCACCAGAACAGCCAGCGTGTCCACCGGAACCTCTCGCTCACGCGCACGGCTGTCCGCCCCCTATCCCGGTGTTGAAGTCGATCGAGTCCGCCCGGAGCCACTCGGCCGTTCTTACCCCGGCGTCCCCTCCCTGAAACTCGTCCTGCAACCCCCTGGTCGGTTCCCGGTTGGGGCTACAGCCGGGCCAGGAGCCCGCCATCCACGATGATCGGCGCGGCGTTGAAGAAGGACGCCTCGGCGGAGGCGAGCCACACCAGCGCGTTCGCCAGCTCTTCCGGGGAGCCGATGCGGCCGATGGAGTGCGGATCGGAGTGGAAGCCGAGCGCCTCCAGCGACGTGTTCTGCCGCTCCGCATGCGACCGCAGCATGGGCGTGTCGACCGCGCCCGGCACAACGGAGAGGACGCGGATGCCGTCCCGCGCCAGGTCAATCGCCATCTGGCGGGAGAGGGCGACCACCCCGCCCTTGGACGCGGCGTAGGCCGCCACGCCCTCGGTGGTGGCGAACGCGTGCGGAGAGGCTACGTTGAGGATCACTCCGCCGCCCGCCCGGCGTAGATGCGGGATGGCGTACCTGCTGATGAGGTAGACGCTCTTCAGGTTGATCGCCAGGACGCGGTCCCACTCGTCTTCTTCAAGCGTTTCCACGGTGGAGGCGAATTGCCCGATGCCGGCCACGTTGGCGACCACGTGGAGGCCGCCGCCCCACTCGGCGGCGGCCTCCACCAGCGCCCGGCAGTCCGCCGACTGCCCCACGTCGGCGGGATGCGCGAAGGCGTCTCCGCCGGCCGCCCGGACCAACGCCGCCGTTTCCTCCAGGCCGCCCGCATCGCGGTCGGACACGACGACGCGCACGCCTTCGGCGGCAAAGCGGAGGGCGGTGGCCCGGCCGATGCCGCGGGCGGCGCCCGTAACCAGCGCCACGCGGCTGACTGTCTCTGGGTCGTGCGTCGGCATGCGGGCTTTGCCTATCCTGAAATCACCGGCGCCACATAGGGGCCCTTCGGGATGACGGCGATCCGGGCCAGGTCACCATGCTTGGCCAGCGCCTGGCGGATGCCTTCTTCCACGGAGGAGATGGGCGTGACGAAGCAGCGGGACAGTGTCTCCGCGGGGATGCCTTCCGTGTACATCAGGACCTCGGCTTTGCGCAGGGCTTTCGCCAGCTCGTGGACCTCCCACTGGTCCGGAACGAAGAACCCCGGCTCGTACGTCTTCTGCACGAAGCCTTCCAGGTCGTCGGTGTTCAGCAGCGTCTCTGTGAATTCCGGACCGCCGATCCCCTCCTCGCACCGCGCGACGATGATGATGGTTCCCCCCTCTTTCACCGCCGGCAGGGCGCCCACCATCCCTTTGACCGCCTGGTAAAAGGTGAGGTCCAGCGGGTACCCGGCGGTGGTGGTGACGACGATATCCACGGGCTCGCTGAGCGGCGCCTTCACGACCTTCTCCACCGCCTGGACCCCCTGCATCCAGGCGCTTTCCGGGCGGCCCGCGTAGATCCCCGTCACCTTCTTCTGATCGTCCAGGGTGACATCACAGATGAAGTCGAGCCCGGCCTTCGCGGCGATATAGGCGCTGTCTTCGTGGACAGGGTTGCCTTCCAGCAACGTACTTTCCGAGCGCTCGTGGCCGATGTAGCGGGGTCCGTGCCACACCTTGATCGTCTCCATCCCGCAGATGCCGGGGCACACCATCTTCCGCCCGCCGGAGTACCCCGCCATGAAGTGCGGCTCGATGAGGCCGACGCTGATCTTCAGGTCCGCCTCTACGAACCGGCTGTTCACCCAGATGGGCACGCCGCCGGGGGTCTCACCCAGGTAGGTGTGGGTGGAGGAGTCCGTGGCGACGTGGTTTTCGATGCGGTAGGTCTGGGCGATATCCGGGCCCAACATCTGCGCCTGCTCCGCGGGGGTGCTGGGCCGGTGCGTCCCGGTGGCCACCAGGATCGTGATTCCGTCGCGTGGGATTCCGCCCGCCTCCAGGACCGCCAGCATCTCCCCCAGGACAGCCTTGCTGGGGACCGGGCGGGTGATGTCGCAGACGACGATGCAGGCGCTCTGGCGGCCCCTCGCAAAGGCGGCGAGCGGCGGGCAGCCGCGCGGCTGCCGCAGGGCGTCTCGCACGCCGCGCTCCGGCCAGTAGTGCGCCTTCTGCGGCTGGAGGCTGAGGACCGCCTCCAGATTGCGGTCGGGCACGCGCGCGGTCAGTCCGTCGCGCCCATAGTCAAGTCGGATCTCCATCTACTACACCCTTTGCTACGTCTCGCCGCGCCTGGAGTCGATCAGCGGAGCTTGCCGCGCGCCTGGATCGTCCAGCGGTCCACTACCTGCTCACCGCGATGGACCCAGACCTCGTCATGCATATTCATCGCCGTGCACACGTGGTTCGGGATGACGTGCAGCCGCTCGCCGACGGGATGAGACTTCGTACTGCCGTTTCGCCGCACGTAGCCATGCTCCTCGTTCATCTTCAAGAAGAGCAGGTCGGGATCTTCCACCACGCGCCCGTAACCTTCCCACGCGCCGCAGCGGTCGCTGCTAAACGTCTTCGAACCGCCGTCGATGATGATCTGCCCCGGCACAGCGTTGCTTACCACCGTCACCGCCAGCCGCATCGCACAGTCACTCCAGGATACGGCGCCGCTGGACACCATGTTACGGTCGTTGAAAACGTAGGTGCCGCAGCGGTTCTCCGTGACCGCCGGCAGGTGGTGGGAGAGGAATAGGCTGGGCGAGGTGCCCCCGCTCACCACTTCGCATTCGAGGCCTTCCGCGCGCAGGCAGTCGAGCACCTCCACCACGCGCTCGTTTTCATCCTGCATGTGCGCTTCGCGCTCGCGGGTGGAGCCGGCGACGTGCCCCTGGTACGTCATGATGCCGGCGAAGCGAAGTCCTGGCAGGTCGGCGACGGTGCGGCACAGCGCCAGCATCTCCGGCCCCGGCGCAATGCCGCAGCGGCCCATTCCCGTGTCGATCTCCACCAGCGCGCCGACCTCGTGGCCCGACTCCTGCATCGCGCGCGAGATGCCCTGCGCCACCTCCGGCGAGTCGAACGCCACCGTTAGCCGGCAGCGCTCCGCCAGCCGCACCAGGCGTTCCAGCTTCTCGGCGCCCCAGATGGGATAGGCGAGGAAGAGGTCGGTGATCCCGGCGTCGGCCATCACCTCCGCCTCGCCGATCTTGGCGCAGGTGAGGCCCACCGCTCCCAGCTCCACCTGCATCCGTCCCACTTCGGGCAGCTTGTGCGTCTTCATGTGGGGACGCAGCCGGATACCGTGACCCGACAGGTACTCCTGGGCGCGGCGCAGGTTCCGCTCCATCACGTCCAGGTCGATCAGGACAGCGGGGGTGTCTATCTCGGAAATGTGCATCCAGACTTCTCCACGCGGCAGGCATCGGGGCCAGCCGCCTCAGGGCCCAGCATCCAACAGCTTCCGGAGCTCGTCTCGCAGCTCGGGAACGCGGGGGAGGTTCGTCTCCACCGCCCCCAGCACTTTCTCCATCCGAGCGAAGCGCATCGCCTCCTGCTCCGCATCCACGCGCCGCTCAAGCTCGGCAAGCTCGGACGAGCGCCACGGAGCCAGCGCCCCAGCGGACGCCTGGATTGCGGCGAGGAGCGCGTCGCCCGAGGCGGGGCCGGGCGCCGCCAGCAGAAAGCAGCCGTCAGTGAAGACCACGACGGACACCTCGCCCGCGCTCACCACGGACGCTACCGTCTTCCCCACCGCCTCCGGAGCGGCGTGGAGCAATCCGGGAAAGTCTGCGGCGTACGCAAACTTCTCGCGTCGTCGCTCCAGGGCTGCTTCGCTAAAATGAGTCGAGGGCATATCGCGGCGGGATCGGACGGGCGGCTCCGCGTTTTGGAGCGGAGCGAGCAAAGCAGCAATCCAGGGAGCAGTTCCTCCGGTCCGGGCGCTTGTCCTGCGCCGGCAGGCACGGAGGGTGCGATCCATGATGCGGGCAGGCAAGCGTATCGGTGGAGGGAGTCTTCGGAGGGCTCGGCGTCGAAGTAGCTCTTGCCCGTCATGCTGACGGCCAGGAGGAGCAAGGTGACCGAGCGAGAGC
>Ga0216301_1000036_pt1 | contig 32023 bp, 29 predicted proteins | sample 4hB_Boncat_minus_FD_156203 | JGI IMG/M metagenome (GOLD analysis project Ga0216301, IMG submission 156203) | Terrestrial sediment cell enrichment communities for BONCAT metagenomics from Utah, United States - 4hB_Boncat_minus | ecosystem: Environmental > Terrestrial > Deep subsurface > Rock...
CCCTTGGGCTGAGCCTCGTTCACCGTGAGGGTGCGACCGCCGAGCTGCTTGCCGTTGCTATCCGCAACCGCTGCCTCGAGCTGGTCCGCATTGATGTCGACGAATCCGAAGCCACGGCCCTCGATGATGCGGGCGTTGCTGGAGCCGTAGGCGGCGAACGCCTGAGTGAGCTCTTCCTCGGTTGTCGAGTAGGAAAGGTTACCGACGTATAGGGTTTTGTTTGCCATATGGAGATTCTCCTAAGTGCGGGCACTCGGGCCCGCTGGGTCGTGTACGTTCTCTTGAGGAATCCAGTCTCGAATCAAAACCCACCGAAGGAGAATCTTGCGGAAACCGTAGCGCCAAGGGGATGTAGCGGTCGATGTGGATACAAATCGTTTAGTTTTTCGTTTCGGGCAGCCGGAAAAACTCGGTGATGCGGTCTTCGGCGATGAAGCGGCGCTCGCCTTCCCGGTTGCTGAGGATCAGCACCCATGTCGCCATCGGCTTGCTGCCGGGGACGATCCGGTCGTGGCCGCGGGTGCGCTTGTCGACGCGCCACTCCATTTCCGTCTCAATGTCGATCATGCGGGTGAGATTCTTAACCATAGGGGAGGGTGCCTTATGCGAAGTGGGCGGTGGAGCCGCCGAGGATGTTCCAGCCGAGCCCGACTTCCGAGAGCCAGACCCGGAACTGCCGGTCTGAACCGCCATCGTAGCTTTCGCAAACGATGAGCAGTTCGTCGGCTTGGGGAGAAAGGGTAACGGTGTCGCTCGAGCGTCGCAGGACCAAGTCTTTGCCCTCGAGGATCTCGTAGAGAGCGTCGGAGCTGATGGTGAGCGGTGCCACAGGTTGCGTGGTCTTCGCCAATGCGGCGAAATCGAGGGTGATGCGTCCGCCAACTTGGCTAAGGACGAGGTAAGGAATCGCTCCATTCGTTTTCGGAGCCGACGCGTGTACGCGGAAAGACTTCAACTGGATCTCCAGGCGGATTAGATGAATCCATTCAGGCCGGGAGTCTTTGCTGCGCTAGAAAGGCGGCAGAGGCAAGCGGGGTGAGCGGGGACAAGGAAAGCGCCGTTTGTTATTATACCCCGCTTTCTCCTCAGGTGGTTTAGCTGGGGTTAGAGGTTGCTCAACCACGAAGAGCTCTAAGGGCACGAAGGCAACGCAAAGAGGAGACGCCCCTTTGTGATCCCTTAGTGTCCTTAGAGCTCTTCGTGGTTAAACGGAAGTCCGCCAGACGACCCTACGTGAAGGCAGGCGTAGGTTCCTCTAAACCTATGGCAGACTAAATCCTATGGGAATCGTCACCGTTATCGGCATCGCCTTAGCCTTCGCGCCAGTTGCCGGACAGAGCCCGACGACGGGTAAACGACTGGTTTGGCAAGACGAGTTCAGCGGATCAGGGCTTCCCGACGCGTCGAAATGGGACTACGAATTGGGCAAGGTCCGGAACAACGAGGAGCAGTTCTACACCCTGGCCCGACGCGAGAACGTCCGCCTTGAGCGCGGAAACTTGGTGATCGAGGCCCGGCAAGAACCTTGGTCCCACGCTCCGGTCACCTCCGCCAGCCTCACTTCCCGGCCCGCCTGGAAATACGGTTACTTCGAAGTCCGCGCCAAGGTCCCCACCGGCAGGGGCACCTGGCCCGCCATCTGGACCCTCGGCGACGCCTTTCGTCGCAAGGGCGAGGCCAATATCCCGTGGCCCCTGTCCGGCGAGATCGACATGATGGAGTACGTGGGCTTCGACCCCGAAAAGGTCCACTTCAACGTCCACACCTTCGACGCCCACAACGGTAAGCCAGAGATCACCATTCCCGACTCGAAGCGCAGTTCGTCGATCGCCGTTCCCAGGGTCTGGGAGGGCTTCCACACCTACGGGCTCGACTGGAACCGCGATCGCTTGGAGTTCTACTTCGATGGCAAGAAGGTGATGACATATCGCAACGACGGCAAGGGCAAGAATTCGTGGCCCTTCGACGACCCGCAGTACCTCCTCCTCAACCTCGCCATCGGCGGCGCTTGGGGTGGGCAACAAGGCGTCGACCCCAAGATCTTCCCCGCCAAGTTCCTCGTCGATTACGTCCGGATCTACCAGCCATAGCCGTCAACCCGGACTCCTGCCACTGAGTTCTCTGTGGTGAGTCTGCGAACGATCGGTCGAACGACGCCCGCAGACCCCACCAAAGACTTTGTCGGCAGCGAGCGTTGAAGCCGCCCTACTTCCGAACCGGAAGCACCGCCCCCACCCGCCACATCGGCTTGCCCGGTTCAAGAGCCCCGATGTAGCCTCCTTCCGAGTAGGAAGGGACCGTGATCCCGTCGCGGGTCACCACGGGGACCGCGACCCCGGCTCCGACCGCCGGGGAAGAGGACTTCAGCCGAAAGTCGCGCATAGACGGGTTCAGGAACCCGGCGTCCTCGGCCCACAGGTCGTCCGAAAGCAGGCTGTCCTTCTTCGAGTAGTAGCCACCCGGGGCGTCGCCGTAGACGAGGTTCGCCTTGACCATCGTCTTGCCGTCCTTGACCCCGCTCCCGTAGGCCGGCCAGTGGTTGATCTTGCCGCCGTTAGGATTGGGGAACACCGCGACCTTAAGGATGTTGTTCATCACCACCGATCCCACGTTGGTCGAGCTGGCGAAAGGGCGGCTCCACATCGCGTCGTTGGTGATCGCGGTGTTGTTGTAGATCAGCATGTTGTTGACCTTCGTCTTCTCGGGGTCGAACTCGTGAGTGAGTTGGATGGGCGTCACCACCCCCACGATCACGTTGTGGTCGAGCACGAAGTTCTTCGAGAAGTCCCAGTACGCACCGAACACCATGCCTTCCGGCTTGAAGTCGTCGATGCGGAAGAGGTTGTGGTCGATCCGGGCGAAGCGCCCGTCCGCGCCAAAGGTGTAGTAGGCACCGCCGTCCCAGTCCTGCATCATAAAGTTGGCGACGTCGTTGTGGTGGACCCGCGCCACGAACTTGCCGGGCGTCGAGTTGGTGAGGCTTCGCAGGCCGATTCCCGAGCGGCCCGTCCGGTTGATCGTGTTGTAGGCGATCACCATGTCCTCCACCGGCCCTTGGGGACCCGTGTAGATGGCGCCGCAGTCCACCGCCGCCGTGCCGGTGTCGAGGATCACGTTGTTCTCGCAAAGGTGGCGGCGGCCCGTGAGATTGATGCCGTTGCCGGCGCTGAACTGGATTCGGGAGTTTCGGATGACATGGTCCTCACCCGACAGCACGAGCCCGGTGTTGCCGCCCCACTGGAAGAAGAAGTGGCCGGAGACGTCGGTGAAATGGTTCAGATACTTCGCAACGAGTCCGTCGAGCACCACTCCACGGCTCGGCGCGACAAACCCGGCGGGCCGCCAAGGATAGCGGACGGTTCCGTCCGCGTTGTAGCCAATGGCGTCGCCCCCTGCCTGGTCGTCCGTAGTGACCGAACAGGCGAAGAGGCGGAGGTTGCGAAGGGTGATGTAGCTCTTTCCGGTCAGGTTGAATCCGAAGTCTCGCCGCTTGGCTTCCACCCGGTGCTTGGCCGGGCTCGTACCGTCTGGGGTGCGCAGGGAGAGCCTTTTCGAAGCCGGGTCGAGGAACCACTCGCCGTTCGAGTCCAGGAGGTCGGCACGGTTGTACACGTAGTACCGGCTCCGGTCGTCGTACACCGCCCCGTTGCCGTCCTTGCCCGCATCGTTCCGGGTCTCCATCGTCACCCGCTTCCCTTCGTGCTTGACCACCCGGCCGGAGAGGGTCCACGACCAAGCCAGGTGGTTGGGCTGTACGTAGATCTCGGCCCCCGTGAAGTTCGCGCTCGCCGGGATCGCCTCGTCCTCGAAGATCACCGTCGTCATGTTGCGAGCGGCGTCGCGGGTCTTGCTGATGAACTTGGTGAAGGTGGCTTTTGCGGGACGGGAAGGGTCGAGAGACGTGTTCGGCCAGCGGGCAAGATTCACCTGCACCCCGTTGACGAACACCTGGTCGGCCTGGTTCATGACCGACCGGAACTCCGCCGTCGGTGTCGCGGTCCAGTTGTCGCCGTCCTTCCGCCACCCGGTCACCTCGTCGGCCCCGCTGATCGTGACCGCCTCGTTCTTGTAGGGCTGGAACACCATTGGCGCTCCCGCCGATCCCGACTTTGCCGGGACCACCGTCTCGCGGTACACCCCCGCCCGGATGTTGCAGACGTCACCCGGCCCCATCAGCGCCGCGGCCCGGCCAATCGTTCGGAACGGCTTGGCCAAGCTTCGTCCCGGATTGGTGTCGGAACCGTTGGGAGCGACAAAGTACTCTGCGCCCAAGGCGGAGGTGCACGCGGCGAGCGCGAGACCGAAAGCGGCAGTTCTGGTCATGACCCTATATTAAACTGGTTAACCAACGGTGATACCGTGCCTGCCAAGGGGGCCAAAATAAAAAGCCACCCTGGCGCTTCTGGCACCAGGGTGGCTTCGGCGGCCGGAGCCGTCTGCTTACTTGTAGTGGCCGAGGGCGCGACCGCGGCTCTTCTTGTTCTTCTTCTTGGAGCTACCGTAGGCGTCGCGCGAGTAGTAGCTGTACCGGTCGTTATAGTTACCGTTCCGGCTGTAGCGGTTGTCCTCGAGGCGGCGCTGGCTGCGGCGGTCCTGCTCGTAGCGGTGCAGGCCGTAGGCGGTGCCGGCGGCACCCGCGATCGTCAGGGTCCGATCCTTCTTGATGAGGCCGAGGACGCCCAAGGCAGCCGAGCCGATGGCGACGTTGCGCCACTGGTTCTTCATCTGTTGGCGGCGCTGGAGCTCGGCCCGCGTTTGAGCGGACGAAACGGCAGGAAGAACCGCCATAGAGGCGGCGAGTCCCAGGGTGGCGAACTTTGCAGCGATGCTTTTCATAGTTGGGTCCTCAGTTGAGTCGTAGGTCAGTTAGAGCAGTGTCCGAGTCCTTTTCCAACCCTCGGGGGTGCCTGCTCGACACCGTTAACACCTCGACGCGCGGTCTAGGGCTGCGTTACCCCGTATTTTTACCACTATCCCTTTGACGCCGAAATGTGCGGCGATTCTCCCTTTTCAGGGATATATCACAGTCGGGAGGTGGTTTCGTGGCTGGGTGGCTTCGTGGTTGCGTGGGGGGAGAAGGACGACCCGGTTGTGGGGTCGGTGTTCCACCGACCCTCGGGCGAAGCCCGAGCCCTCTCTTCCAAGTGCCAATAGCTTGAAGGTTCCAGGTCCGTACCTCCTCACTTCTAGAGGGTTCGCAGAGTTAGGTTTATGCTCGGGCTGCGCCCGAGGGTCGGTGGAACACCGACCCCACAGCTGGGGGCGTTTCCTAACACACTTATAGGCGATACTTGGCCATGCCGTCCGACCCCCAAGCTCTCGTCGTTGAAGGACTCCGGTGCGAGGGCTTCGCATCCCCTGCCGTTACCGACATCGAGCAACCTCGGCTGGGTTGGACCCTGCGCTCCGATCGCTCGGGAGCCCGTCAGACCGCCTACCAGATTCAGGCAGCCACTCGCCAGGACGCGCTTGATCAGCCGGACCTTTGGGACAGCGGACGCGTCGAATCAGACCAGCAGATTGAGGTGGTTTACGAGGGGCAGTCGCTTCAGCCGTTCACGACCGTGTACTGGCGAGTCCAGGTTTGGGACGAGAACGGGCAGTCTTTGGGCTGGAGCGAGACCGCTCAGTGGAAAACCGCCCTGCGCGGCGGATCGTGGAGCGGCGACTGGATCGGAACGGGTGAGCCGACTCCGGCGACTCCGGAGGCGTTCTACGAAGAGCGTCCGAACCCCCTGCTCCGCAAGGGGTTTGCGGTTCGCGGAGGGCTGAAAAGTGCGTGGGCGCACGTGTGCGGGCTTGGCTACCACGAGCTCCGGTTGAACGGGCAAAAGGTGGGCGACCACGTGCTCGACCCGGCATGGACGCAGTACGGCAAGCGTGCTTTCTACTCGTCCTACGACGTGACGGCCAGCCTTCAAGAGGGGGATAACGCGCTCGGAATCATGCTGGGTAACGGCTGGTGGAACCCCCTGCCGATGACCCTGTTCAGCTCCTTTAACCTCCGCGAGGCGCTGACGCTCGGCGAGCCGTGCGCGATCCTAGAGCTCCGGCTCGAGTACGCGGACGGGTCGGTGGAGACGGTTTCGACCGACGAGACCTGGCGCGTGGGCAAGGGGCCCATCCTCCGCAACAACATCTACCTAGGCGAGGTCTACGACGCCCGCCAGGAGCAGCCCGGCTGGGACGCCTCCGGCTTCGACGATGCCAATTGGCAGCCCGCCACCCGAACACCCAACACCGAACACCCAACCACCCTGCAGTCCCAGCCCCTCCCCCCTATCAAGGTGCGCGAATCGCGCGCGGCGCAGTCGGTTACGGAGCAGGCACCCGGCACCTACGTCGTCGATTTCGGCCAGAACCTCGCCGGGTTCGCTACCTTGCGGATCCAAGCCCCCGCGGGCACTCAGGTCACGGCCCGATTCGGGGAGTTGCTGGAGCCGGACGGCTCACTGAACGTTCAGACGAGCTGCGCGTGCCAGATCCGCAAGGGCGTCTGTCAGGGCGGTCCGGGGGCACCGGAGACGGCGGACCAGCGGGATGTCTACATTTGTAAGGGAGAAGGGGTTGAAGAGTACACGCCCCGCTTCACCTGGCACGGGTTCCGGTACATGGAGATCACGGGCCTGCCGCACGCGCCGAAGGCGGAAGACTTCACCGCCCATTGGCTGAACTCGGCGGTGGAACGGGTGGGCGAGTTTGAGAGCTCCGACCCGCTCCTCAAAGACATCGAGCACCTGTCGATGGCGGCGCTGTTCAGCAACATGTTCAGCGTCCAGTCCGACTGCCCCCACCGCGAGCGTTTGGGCTACGGCGCGGACATCGCCGCGACCACCGAGTTCGCGATGATGAACCTGGACATGGCCCAGTTCTACACCAAGGGCACTCAGGACTTCGCGGACGACCAGAACGCCGAGGGCGGCATGCCGGAGACCGCGCCGTACATGGGCATCGAGGTGCTCGGCTTCGGAAACGGCAGCGGCCCCGTCGGCTGGGGCATTGCCCACGCGGTGCTGCAGCGCGACCTCTTCCGCTACTACGGAGCGGAGCGGGTGGTGCGGGAGCAGTGGGACGCCACTCGGCGCTACACCGAGTTCCTGCGCGCCCAAGCACCCGAGTGCGTCATCGAAACCTGCATCAGCGACCACGAGAGCGTCGCCCCGCTACCGCGCTCGCTGACCGCCACCGCCCACCACTGGTACCAGGCCGACACCACCGCCTGGGCGGCGGAGATCCTCGGCAAGGATGAGGACGCCCGCGCCTACCGCGCCTGGGCCGACCAGATCCGAGACGCCTTTAACGCTCGCTTCCTAGACCGGGAGACGGGCCAGTACGACACCGGCACCCAGGCTTGCCAAGCCTTCGCCCTCTACTTCGGGCTCGTTCCCGAAGAACTGGAGGAGAAGGCGTACGGCCTGCTGCTGAAGGACATCGAGAAGTGCGACGGCCACCTCTCGACCGGCATTTACGGCACCAAGTACATGCTGGACGTGTTGAGCCAGCGCGGCGATGCGGAGCTTGCCTACCGGATCGTGACCGCGAAGGGTTACCCGGGGTACGCCTACATGCTGGAGCACGGGGCCACGACCCTTTGGGAGAGTTGGAAAAACGAGCAGCACGGCTCCTCGCACAACCACCCGATGTTCGGCTCGGTGGTCGAGTGGTTTTTCAAGCACCTCGCCGGCCTCGCCCCCGCCGAGGACGCGATCGGCTTCGACCAAGCGGTCGTCTGCCCTAACTTCGTGAGCGGCCTCAGCTTTGCGAGGGCGCGCCACCGGTCGGTGCGCGGGGAGTACGCGGTGGGTTGGACCCGGGACGGGGAGCGGGTGAGGGTCGAGGTCCAGATTCCGACCAACACCCAGGCTTTGGTCTGGTTGCCGGGGCAGGACGCGTGGACGGAAATGGAGGCAGGGCGGCAGACGTTCGAGACCACTGTGGGTTGGCCGCTGTAGCGGCAGGCGTTCGTCGGTGTGCCTCGACCAGTGCCCGGGTCTGTCTGACTTAACGGGCCTGGTGCCTTCGTGGTGAATGCGCCCAGAAAACCGCCCGTGAACCCTTTCTGCTGCATTTTCATCTTGAAGCCTATTCGGGCTTGATCTGATGGAGAGTCCACCCCTACCCCCCGCCATGCCATCCTGAGGAGCTTGCGACGAAGGACCTCTCCCAGCAGGGTGTGATGGCAGAGATCCTTCCCCTTCGTACCTCAGGGTCAGGATGACATGGCGGGGGGTGGGGGAAGGTTCTGTATCCTGAACCTGATGCTCCACGCCCTTGCCGCCCTCGTCGTGGCGCCGACGCAGTACGTGTTCCTGAACCGGGCTCCCGGCGCGGCTTGGAACCCGAATCGGCCGGAGTCAGTGACCGCCGCGCTGTTCGACGAGCCACTGACGGCGACGGGGCCGGGGGGCCGGGTGAAGGTCGGACTTTCCTTTATCCTCTCCTATTTTGGCGGGCCGCCGGACAAGGTAGAGGCGACGCTGCGGCAGCTTTTGCACCAGTCCCGACATCGGAAGGTGCCCGTCCTGATCACTCTGGACGGGCAGAACTGGTGGGGTGACCGGCCCGACCTCTGGAATTGGTGGGACCCGAAGAAGCCCGGTTACGACCCCCGCAACCGCGAGAACGTCGAGTGGACGGGCTGGGGGCCGGAGCATGCGGTGCGCATCGGCTGGCGCAACTGGGGCCGCCAGATCCGTGTCCTTCCCGCGCCGAACTTGGCCGCCCCGCGATTCCGGACCGCCTCGCGCACGGAGCTCCGGCGTTTGCTCAAGGTCCTGCGTGACTGGTCATCCGAACTGTCCCCCTCGGAGAAGTGGCTGTTCGCGGGGGTCAAGGTTGGGTGGGAAGCCTCCGTTGGAATCAACGCCTTCCACTATCCAGGCGGAGAGAGTCTGGCGGACCGACCGGCGACCGAGGATCCGACCTACGGCCTCGACATGGCCAAAGGGCTGAGCGCGGGTGTGGACTTGCTTGGGTACGCCGCACTGACCTCCATGCGACGAGCCCATCGTGGTCCGGTGACGAAGGAGGACCACGAGGCGATTACCGCCGACTACCTCGCGTTCCTGGCCCGCACGTGCCGTGAGGCGGGATTGCGGCGGGATCAGGTGTTCACCCACTCGGGCGGGCAGTACGCCCCGTACGACCTGCATCCGTCGCACCGGTCGGCGATCAACCGCGACTCGATCCCGGGATGGAGCCTCTACAACACGGCCCCCGAAGACGCTGGGGATTTAGTTCGTTCTTTGAGTCGGGCGCAGGATTGGTGCGCGGCCGAATGGTTTCCATCCGCCAAGACGGCGGCCGAGTGGGAGGCGGCATCCCGGAAGACTCTCGGCTTCCGCCGGTGCCGGTTCGTGTGCGTGTACAACTGGGAGAGCATCCGGAACAATGCGGAGGCTTTGGAAGGGCTTCGGCGCGCCGTCCAATGAGCCTGTAGAGCCCTTTGCACCATCCTCCGGCATCTCGGAACCCTAGAAGGGTTACCGGTTGTTGAGGCAAAGGTGGAATCTTCACCAAAGCCCCGGTTGTCACGACGCCAGCTCCTGCTGTTGGGGGGCGCGGGCTTGGGGGCGGTGGTGTTCGGGCCGGGACTCTTTGGGCAGGACCTCAAGGTGGTTCGCCGCACGCTTCATCTGCCCAGGTGGGACGCGGACGGTTTTCGGGTGGTGCAGATCAGCGACGTTCACGTGAACAACTCGGGGCTGCTGGAGGTCGCGAAGCAGGCGGCGCAGGTCGCGGCGGCGGAGAAGCCGGACCTCGTGGTGTTCACCGGCGACTTCGTGAACGACGCGACGCCGGATTGCCTGGCGAACATCGTGCCCGCCTTTGAACCGCTCCGAGACGTGAAGTGCCCTTGCCTCGCGATCCCGGGCAACCACGAGTACAAGTCCAAGGGGCCGGAAAAGATCTTCGCGGAGGTGGCGAAAACGCGGATGCGCCTGCTTCGGAACGAGTCGGTAGAGGTGGACGGGGTCACGGTCACCGGTCTCGACGACGCGATCTTCGGGGACTGCGACCCGACGGCCGTGCCGGCCGGACGCCGGTCGAACCTGGTCCTCTTGCACGAGCCGGACGCGGTTCGGGACGTTCCGAACCATGCGAGCCTGGTGCTGAGCGGGCACAGCCACGGCGGCGAAGTCTGCTTCCCCGGCGGCACCCCCATCTTCACTCCCCAGTGGTCGCGCCGGTACAAGGCGGGCTACTACAACCGTCCCGAAGTTCCCCTCTACGTTTCCCGGGGCACCGCGACCCTCGGCCCCGCCCGCGTCCACTGTCCGCCCGAGGTGAACATCCTGACCCTGCGCGGGGCTTGACCCTCGGGGAATTGGGGATGTCTTGGATGTTTGAAGGGGTGGAAATGTCCCGGAAAACAACCCTGAGTGGGGTTGGGGCAAACTGGGGGCGATGCGCCCGCTTGCCTTTGCCCAGGTACAGATCGCCGGTGACCTCCACCGCCGTGCCCACCGCAACTTCGACCGGCTAGAGGAGACGAAGTACCAGCCGGACCATGTGTTCTTGGGCGAGGAGGGCAGCGGAGGCTGGCCGGGCGATACCGAGGGGAGGACCGTCCTCGCGCTGGCGCTGCTGATGCAGGCAGTGCATCGGGAGCCGAAGCACCTGGCGGAGATTCTGCGCCGGTTCCCCACGGAGATGAACGAGCGGGGCTACTTCGGCACGATCCATGCCGACGGCCAGGTGAACGAGCAGCAGCTCTCGTCGCACGGCTGGGTGCTCCGGGGAGTGTGCGACCACTACGAAGCCACTGGGGACCCGGCGAGCCTGGCGATGGCCCGGCGGATCGTCGAGAGCCTGGCCCTGCCTACCGCAGAAAAGCACCGGAGCTACCCCATCGTCCCGGAAGAGCGGCGACACGGCGGCGCGGAGAGTGGCACGACCCAGGACACCCTTGGCGACTGGCAGCTCAGCACCGACATCGGGTGCGACTACATCTTCCTCGACGGCCTGACTCACGCCTACCGGCACCTCCCGACGCCCCAGCTCGCGGCGCTCATCGATGAGATGATCGAGCGCTTCCTGGAGATCGACCTGATCGCGATCAAGGCTCAGACCCACGCGACCCTCACCGCCCTGCGGTCCCTCCTCCGCCACTTCGACACCACGGGCGAGCGGCGGCTCTTGGACGCGAGCGTCGAGCGGTACGCGGTGTACCGACGGCACGGCATGACGGAGAACTACGCGAACCACAACTGGTTCGGTCGGCCGGAGTGGACGGAGCCGTGCGCGATGGTGGACTCGTTTATCGTGGCGGTGGAACTATGGCGGCACACGGGGGAGCCAAGTTATCTCGAGGACGCTCACCTGATCTGGACGAACGCCATCTGCCACGGTCAGCGCTCCAACGGCGGCTTCGGCCCCGACACCTGCGCCGGCGCCAAAGACCCGTTCTTGGGCGTGAGCGTGGACGAGGCCCACTGGTGCTGCACGATGCGGGGTGGAGAGGGGCTGGCCCGGGCGATCCAGTACAGCGCCTTCGTCGAAGGCGATACCGTTACCTTCCCATTCTTCAACGAGGGACGATTCCACCTGGATGGTCTAATCGTTGAAGTGACCAGCGGTTATCCGTCAGTCGGCCGGTTCGAGCTTCGGGTGGTGGAGGGCGAGTCACCGAATGCGAAGCTTCGATTCTTCACCCCTTCCTGGGCCGAGTCCCCAGTGCTTTCTTTGAACAGTACGGCAGTCGATGTGTCCGTGGAGCAAGGCTTTGCCGTCGCGCAAACGCCATTGCGGGTCGGCGATCGGGTGACGTTAGAGTTCGGCTTGGCTTCCTGGACCGCCCCCACTCAAAACCCGGCCAGCATTCCCGGCTATCACGCGGTGTACGTCGGGCCGCTGATCCAGAGCTCGCTCCACGACGAGGAGGTCAGGCAGCCCGATCCCCAAGCGCCCCCTTTGACCGACATGATCGACCGACCGATGGACTTCAAGGGATATCGGAGGCAGGTGCTGTTCCGTTCGTAGAGTCCTCGCCCAAGAGCCTCCAATGACCTTTAACCCAATCGCCCTACCACGCGCCGTCGTCTGGACGCTCCTGTGCCTGCTGGTCGCGACGGGATCAAGTACCCCCGCAAAGCAAACCAACCCTGGTGGAGCCCCGAACGCCCAGTTCGTCTCCCCCGACTCGGAGCACTTGCAGTACTTCGGCCGAATTGGTACCGCCGATCCGAAAGCGCCCACGCTGCACTACGGCTCCACCGGCCTTCGAACCCGCTTTACCGGCACCTCGCTTGCCCTCAGCTTCGAGGAGGACGACTACGGCTACGCGACGGAGATCGGAATCCACCTCGATAAGAGTCCGGAGATCCGGCTCCGCCTTGTCCCGTCGGCGAAGAAGACGTACGTAGTGGCGGTGGGCCTGCCCGAGGGGGCGCACGACCTCTTCGTGACCCGCCGCTCGGATCCTCTCGGTGGCATGTGCACGTTTCGGGGCCTGTGGCTCGACCGAGGGGCAAAGGCTCTCGCCCCTCCCAAACGATCGAGTCGGCGGATCGAGTTTTTCGGGGATTCCATCATGGCCGGTGGGGCGGCAGAGGCTTTCGGGTTCGAGGGACGCCGGGACGAAGAGGTCGTGTGGGACGGAGACAACGGAGGCCTGACCAACGGCTATTGGTCGTTCGGTTCGATCACCGCGCGGCTGCTGAAGGCAGAGGCGAACGTCAACGGCATCGGGGGCTTGGCCCTATTGGACAAGACGGGCTGGTGGGGGGTCCCGCTTGAAAACGCCATCGGACTGGAAACCACGTACAACAAGTTGAATCCGGTGCACGGACGCCAGACCGAGTGGGACTTCAGCCGCTTTCGTCCGCACGTCGTGGTGATCTCGATCGGTCAGAACGACGGCCACGGCCTCGATGTCTACGACCGTGAGCAGCGGGCTCGGTGGAAGGCCGGATACTTTCGCGTGCTCGACGCTCTCCGAGGCCATTACCCGCAAGCCCGGTTCGTGCTGACGACCACCGTGATGATCCACGACCGCACGTGGGACGTAGCCCTGAAGGAAGTTCAAGCGGATTACAGCGCCAGTCGCAAGACGAGTCGCGTCCACCACTACGCGTTCCGGCGAGCCGGTACGGGAACTCCCGGCCATCCCCGAAAGGCGGAGCACGAGGAGATGGGCCGGGAACTCGCCGCTTTCATCGCGTCGTTACCCGACGTCTGGCGGGACGCTCCCTAGACCTGCGCCCGGGTGCGCTCCCAAGCGGCCGCCCGCTCGGCGGCCTGGCGTGCTAAATCGTCGCGACCGGCGGCTTGGTAGAGCTCGATGACGGTCGCCCACGCCCGGTTCGAGTGCTGGGGGCGGGCGAAGAGGAAGGCAGCTCCGGCCTCGGTATTGGGATCGACGAGCGTCTTGCCCGCCTGGTCGATGGCGCCTTCCAAGACCCTCGCCACCTCGACGTCCTGCCCCTTGCCGCGGGCGGCGGGCACGAACTCGAGGAGCACCCCGATCAGGATCGGGGCCTTTTCCTGCGGAGGCGCGGAAAACGTCGAGCGGACGACGGGCAATGCTTCCTTGACGTCCCCCATCCTTGCCATCGTCTCCGCGAGGCGCAGGCTATCGTTCACCCGGCGGTCCTCGTTCTTGGCGCTTTTCACCGCCACTTCGAGAAACTGTCTGGCTTCCTTCCACCGTCGGGCGGTGCGGAACACGTCGGCGTACTCCCAGGCCATCTCGGGCGGCACCTTGTCGATCTTTACCGAAGCGAGAAGCTCGTTCGCGTACTGCGCCAGCATCCGTCGGCCTTGGGCGTCCGAGATCTCCCGTCGGCGGACCCGGCTGAAGATCGCATCGGCGGCTCCGTCCAGGCTGTTCCGTAGTACCGCCGCCTGGACGACCCCTGCCGCGTTCGGATCGTTGGGATCCGGTAGCGTTCCCGTCTTGCAACCGCAAGCGGCCGCGCACAGGGCAAGGAGCAGCAGTCGCTGTATCTTCATCACTGGATGGAGTACCGCGAGTCCTCGAACAGAGCGTCGCGGTAGATCTCGCCACCGTTGAAGGTCAGCAGCGCCTTGCCCCTCAGGGGCATGCCGTGGAACGGGGTGTTCTTGCTCTTGCTGAACGTGCGGTTGCGGTCGAAGGTCCACTCACAGTCGGGATCGATGACGCACACCTGGGCGACCGGCGTCTCGCCGGGGCGCAGGGTGCCCGCGTCGAGGCGAAGAATTTGCGCGGGCTTGGTGCTGAGCTTCCGAATCGTCTCCAGGGGCGAGAGAATGCCTTTGTGGGTGAGGAAGGTGAGGGTGACGCCCACCGCCGATTCGAGCTGGGAGCTTCCGAAGGGAGCCTCCTCGAACGGTACATCTACCTCGTGCGAGGCGTGCGGCGAGTGGTCGCTGGCGATGCAGTCGATGGTGCCGTCGTTCAGCGCCTGGAGTAGGAGGTCGACGTCGACCTGGGTCCGGAGCGGGGGCAGCAACTTGAAGTTCGTGTCGAAGTCGCCGACTGCCTCGTCGGTAAAAGCGAAGTGGGCGGGGCAGATCTCGCAAGTGACGGGCGCGCCGAGGAATTTGGCCTGCCGCACCATCTCCACCGCCCCCCACGTGCTCACCCGCATGATGTGGAGCTGGCAGCCGGTGTGCAGCGAGAGGAGGCAGTTCCGCATGATCGCGATCTCCTCCGCCGACCGAGGGATCCCCTTCAGCCCGAGCATCGCACTCATCGCACCCTCGTTCATGCTGCCGCCCTTGCTGAGCGAGGTGTCTTCGCAGTGGGCAAGGATGGGCAGGTCGAGCTGAACGCAGAACTCCATGGCCTGCGTCATGATCAGCGCGTTCTGGATGGGGAACTCCTCATCGCTCGCGGCGACGATGCCCGCCCGCTTCATCGCGGCCAGGTCGGCCAGCTCTTGGCCCTTCATGCCGCGGGTCAATGCCCCTACGGGCGCCACGAACACGCCCCCCGCCTCCGGCGACGCGGCGCGGTCGAGGATGAAGTCCACCAGCGCCGGGTTGTCCAAGGGTGGAGTGGTGTTGGGCATGCAGCAGATCGTTGTGTATCCGCCCGCTGCCGCCGCCTGGGTACCGCTCACGATGGTCTCTTTGTGAGTAGCTCCCGGCTCGCGCAGGTGGACATGCGGGTCGACCAACCCCGGCGTGATCCACAGCCCCGTGCAGTCGTACACCTCGTCGATGTCGGCGAGGTCCCGCACGTCGCCGAACTCCACGATCTGGTCGTCCTCGATCAGGACGCTCCCGACGACGTCGAGCTCCTGCGAAGGGTCCAGGATGCGGCCGTTCTTTAGTAGGGTTCTCATGTTCTTGGATTGATCTGGATGATCCAATGGATCGGAATGATCTGGATCAATTGGATCATCCAGATCATTCCGATCAATTAAATCCTCTCCTCAGGCTCGCTTCTTCGACTTCTTCTTCCCGCTCTCGGCGAAGTCGCCGCCGAACACCCAGTACAGGCTGGCCATGCGGACGAAGACGCCGTTCTCGATCTGCGCCGTAATCACGCTTTGCACGCCATCCGCCGCCGTGTCGTCCACCTCGATGCCGCGGTTCAGCGGGCCGGGGTGCATCACCAGGCAGTCGCGCGCCGCGTAATGGAGGGTGTCCTTGTTGACCTGGTACATCGCGGCGTACTCGCCGATGGAGCTGAGCAAGCCCTCGCCCATCCGCTCCTTTTGCAACCGAAGGCAGATGATCACGTCGGCGCCCTCGATGCCGGTCGCCAGGTCGTAGTACACCTTCCCGGGGAGCATCATCGCGTGCGGCGGTATCAGGGTGCGCGGCCCCACGAAGCGGACGTCGGCCCCCATCTTGCTCAACAGCCATGCGTTGGACCGGGCCACCCGCGAGTGCTCTACGTCGCCAACGATCGCTACGGTAAGGCCGTTCAGGTCCCCCTTGCGCTCGATGATGGTCAGAGCGTCGCCGAGGGCCTGGGTCGGGTGCTCGTGCTGGCCGTCGCCGGCGTTGAGAACAGGACCGCCGAAGTGCCGGGCCGCGAGGCTGGCCGCCCCCGACATCCGGTGCCGCATGACGAGGCCGTTCAGCCGCTCGTACCGGAGCGTGAGGATCGTGTCCTTCAGCGTCTCGCCCTTGCTCATGGAGGAACTTCCCGACGAGAAGTTCGCGGTCTTCATGCTGAGGTAGTGGGCCGCCTGCTCGAAGCTGACGCGGGTGCGCGTGGAGTTCTCGAAGAACAGCATGCCCACGACCTGGTTGTCCATCTTGGGCACCGCCTTCTCTTCGAGAATGCGAAGCTTGAACTCGGCCGACAGGGCCAGCAGGTCCTCGATCTGGGTCTTGTCGAGGTGGCGGATGCCGATCAGGTTTCTAGACATTAGGACTTCCCTCGGAAACGAGCCACTACCTCGCCCCCACGGAAGCGCGGGCTTCCGTCTGCTTTTCCAGGACCACGGCGTCCTCTCCGTCGTACTCGTTCACTTTCACCACGATGTGGTCCCCCTTCTCGGTGAACACCTTCTTGCCCGAGTAGTTGGGCTCGATCGGCAGCTCGCGGTGGCCCCGGTCGATCAGAACCGCGAGCTGAACACTGCGCGGACGCCCGAACTTCATCAGGCCGTCGAGGGCGGCGCGGGCGGTGCGGGCGGTGTAGATGACCTCGTCCACGAGGATGACGGTCTTACCGGTGACCTCGAACGGGATCTCGCTGCCGTCCTGGTCCACGGGGGGCCGGTCGTCGCGAAAAGGGCGGATATCGAGCTTGCCACAGGGGACGGTGGTCCCTTCGATCTGGGTCATCAGGAACGCTAGGCGCTTCGCGATGGGATAGCCGCGCCGCAGCACGCCGACCACCACCAATTGCTCCGCGCCCTGATTGGCCTCGAGGATCTCGTGCGCCATGCGGCCGAGGGTCCTCCTCATGTCACCGGCGTCCAGCAGTACCGCGCTCATCCGGGCCTGATTATGCCCGCTCGCGCCCTTGGTCGGCTATCCGCCGTTAGGCCCCCAGAGGTGTCCTGCCATCGTGTGACACGCGAAGAAGGTGTTTCATCGACGGCGGTTACTGCTCTAAAGTATCACCAAGCGCACGACGATCATCTTTTAGGAAGCAGCTCACATGAATCTCCGAACCCTCGTTCTTCTCACCCTCGTCTCCACTGCAGCCGCGGCCAGCGCGCAGACCGCCAGCTCCTTCCACCTCGTGACCCTGACTGGACTGACCACGACGGAGTCCCCCAGCCTGACTTACTCGGTATCGCTCGGCTCGGGAGCGAAGATGGTCTACAACAACAAGACCTACAACATCACCGAGGTCTTCGGGGTTTACAAAGTCGCCAAGACGGGCTCTTACACGGCGGCGACGGCGAAGACCACGCCTTCCGGATGGAGCTTCAGCGGTGCTTCGAGCGGATCGACGAGCAACGTCGTTGGTTGGACCGACCCCACCAAGAAGAACGCGATCGAGATCGGTCAATCGAAGAGCTTCGCCTACAACGTCCTGACGGCCAGCACCGGCTCCACGACCTTCACCGGCTACCACATCCGGGTGGCCGAGAAGATTTCCGGGAACGCCAATACGCTGTTCATCTACACCACCGCTCCCAACAAGACGGCTCCCGTGCCCGAGCCCGCGACCATGGCCGTGATGGTGGTCGGAGCGGCTGGCCTGCTTCGCCGCCGCCGGAAAGCCTAAGCAAAAAAGACCGGAGAGAGACGGGGGTGGGGAACGCTGATGTTTTCCACCCCCGTCTCTCTTTGCCTTGCCACCAAGACGACCAAGGCTAAAGCCCCATCTTGGGGTCACTTCCTCCAGAGACCCTGACGGGGGCTTGCTTAAGCAGGGAGCGCTGGAGACTCCGTCCGCACCCCTTCGGGAGCGTCGGTAGCGGGCTTCAGCCACACTCGGGCCGAGCCGCGCACCACGGTTTCCGCCTGGGTCGCGGAGGTCACAACGCGCAACGGCAGTTCCAAGGGCACGAACCGATCCTCGGGAGCCGGGGGGGCGGTCTGCCGCTTGGGAAGGAAGGGGCGCTCGAAAACGAGCGAGAACAGCCAGGTGCCGAGCACGATCACCGGCAGGACGGCCAGCAGGTATCCAAGGCTCGCCGCCTCGCCTACGATGCCGGCGGGCTTGACGGAGTAGAGCACCTGCTGAATCGGGTGGTGCATCAGGTACAGGCTGTAGGAGAACCCTCCGAGCACGACCAGGGGCCGCATGGAGAAGCCTCGGGCCAGCAAACCTTCTTGGGATACCGTCAACGCGTAGGAAAGGGCGGCGATCGCCCACCCGGCGAGGGCGTCGCGGGTAGCCAAGCTCGTCTCCGTTGAGCAAGCCCAGCCGCACGCCAACGCGGCGGCCGCGGTCAGGGCGATTCCCGCCGCAGGCCGAACCCCGCTTTGCAGTGAGGGTCGGAAGGCGAGGTGGGCGGCCGTCATCCCCCCGACGAAGAGGGGCAGGTACCAGGGGTACAGCTTCGGTGCGTCGGGGATCATGGCCATCGCGATGCAGGCGACCCCGCCGGTCACGAACACCGTCCACAGCCGCCCGAACCGCTCGACGAACACCACTAGCAAGGGGAAGATGATGTAGAGCTGGACCTCGATCGCGATGCTCCACAGGACCCCGTTAAGCTTGTACATCCAGTCCAGGGACAGGTTGTGCACGAGGAACACGTGGGCCAGCACGTTCTCGTTCGTGACCGGCAGGTACATGTCGAACGGCATGCCCGGCATCCGACTCGTCACGGTCAGCGACACCAGGATAGAGAACGCCAGGCACGCGTAGTAAGGCGGCAGTATCCGCCGCGCCCGACGCGCGTAGAACCGGCGGACGTCTTGCACCCGCCCGTTGGCGCTGCCGAACAGGGAAAGCTGCAGGCAAAAGCCCGAGATCACGATAAAGCCCGCGACCGCGAGGTGGCCGTAGGCGAACGGGGCCATCACGATGCGCAGCCAGTCCGGCGCGTGGCTCGTGCGGCCGTTCAGGATCGTGGGGTCCGCCATCGAGCACAGGTGCCCGAGGACGACGTACAAAGCGAGCAGCCCCCTGATTCCTTCCAGGAACGGGAGCCGGTCGGCTGCCTGATCCGTGGCTGCCGCCGAACGTCGCATGGGAAGCATGATAACCGCTTCGCCCGGCCCGAAAGACCCTCCCCCGCTCATTTTGTGCAGGAACGCGAAACGATCCCTGCCCGGATGCGTCACCCTTATGTCATGAGGAGCTTCTGTGCGATTCTGTGTTTGGCCACCGTCTTTGCCGCGGTGCCCCCGACCCACGCCCAGTTCATCCCCATCAACCCGCCCGCAGGGCTTAATCCGGCGGGGGGTGGCCAAGACTCGATCACGTGGAGCCAGTTCCAGAGCGGCCAGCAGTCGCGGATCCGCCAACAGGGCAGCTACCTCCTCACGACCCAGAACGAGTACCAGAACTTCTGGACCCGCCTGACGGGCCAGCCCGCGGACACCGCGCCTCCGGGAGTCAACTGGTTCAACGAGCGCCTCCTGGTGGTGACCCTCGGAACCCGGAGCACGGGCGGCTATTCCGTTTTCGTCCAAAGCGTGCGGAACCTTCCCAACGGTCGAACCGCAGTCAGGGCCATCGAGCGCACGCCGATGCCGGGGCAGTACGTCTCTGAGGGTCAGACAGCCCCCTACGCGATCGTCAAGGTGCCCCACACCGTGAACAACGTGAGCCTGAGCGTGCTCCCCGCCCAGGCCATGCCGGGCGTGATCTTAGCTCCCGGCGCCTACTATGGGACTCCCGGCGGGCAGGCGGGCGTCGGGTTCGGGCCGGAGACGGGCCCGAACGCGGTGAGCTTCGAGGCGTACAGTTCCGGCCCGTACTCCCTCGTCAACCGCCAGTCGCTCTTCGTCCTCAACGATGAGCGGGACCTGGCCCGGCACTGGGAGCAGGCCTTGGGGCGACCGGCGGACTCCATACCTGGCGGGATCGACTGGAATCGCCAAAAGCTCGTCGCGGTCCACCTCGGCCAGCGCCGGACCGGGGGCTACGGGATCATCGTCGCGGGGATGCGCCGCACCGAGAATGGGACGGTCGCCGTCCGCGCCGTCGAGCGCCGCCCCGTCCCCGGCTCGTTCGTGACCCAGGTAATCACCAGCCCCTTCGTGATCCTCAAAGTGGACCGCCGAGCAGACAACTTCAAACTCAGCGTGGTGCCCCAGGAACCGACGGGGGCGATTATTGACTGACGCGTGTGGAGTGACGCGTGATCAAAATCTGGTCACACGTCACGAGTCACCCCTCACGCGTCATCCCCTCGGACGGTATCCTCGGCTACCGTGGCCAAGCCACTCCGTCCCATCGACAAGAAGAAAAAGAAGGAGCGGTTTCCGTGGCTCCTCTTCTTGGCGCTGATCGGGACCATCTACCTCTTCTGGATCCTCCCGCGTCAGCGGGGTCCTCAGCCGGTCCAAGTCGAGTTCAAGAGCGCGGAAACCCGGTAGGCCAGCGAGCCGTGGGAATTCCTGGCGGTCCCAAAAGCGTCTAACGGGTAACCATGTTCACCACGCTCGCGTTGCTCGCGCTCTCCCAGACCCTGCCCCGTAACGCCTCGTTCGACTACACGGGCATTCCCCGGCTGGAGTCAGGGCCGGTCGCGGTGTCGGTCCCATTTCACACAGTGGAGACCGTGGTTTACGAAGCGGACTACTCGGTGACGAGGAGCACCACTGTCTTCAAGAACACGGCCAAGGCACCCGTGATGGCGCGGGTGGTGGTTCCGCGCGGGCGGGTGGGCGACGCCAAGGCAGGGCTGCCGGACTTCCGGGTGGAGGCGACTTGGGACGGGAAGCCACTAACTCTTGCCTCCAGTGCCCTTCCGAACTCCTCCGATTTAGAGGCAAAGGTGCCGGTGAAGGCGGGCACAACCCACGTCCTGCGCCTCATGGTCAACCTGCCCAATGGCCGCGCCGGGGTCGGCCGCAAGCTGCGCATCCTGGGCTACCAGTACGGTGGGAAGCAGGCCATCGGCCAGATGAACGTCTCTTTCAAGACCCCCGGCGAGACGGTCTTCCGGCTCCCGGAACTCACCCCCGCCGACTGGGGTTGGAAGATCGGCCGCACCGGCGCATTCGTACAGAAGCGGAACTTCGTCCCGAGCGGGGAGCTGACCACGTTCCAGTTCTATCCGGGCGGGTTTGAGCCGATCGGCGACTGATCCGGCGGACTTTCCTCCGCCTTCGTTGGGGTAGCTCCGTCGCCTGGGGCACCATGGCTAGGTGGACCCTTGCTTTCACGGCGGCGCGTTTTGGGAAGATGTCGGGGCGGGCTTCGACAGCCTAGACCGCCGTCGCGGAGTTGTTAACGCCGACGTTCTGGACGCTTGGTTTTCGCCTGCTCCGGGCGTGCTCCGCGCGCTGTCGAGCGACCTCGACTGGTTGGCGCGGACCTCGCCGCCCACCCACGCCGAGGGACTGGTCGAAAGACTGTCGAATGTGCGTGGCATTGCGGAGGAGGCGCTTCTGGTCGGGCCAGGATCGTCCGGTCTGATCTACCACGCGTTCCGATCGTGGCTCCACCCCGGATCACGGGTCCTTTTGATCGAGCCTACGTACGGCGAGTACGCCCACCTGTGCGAGAAGGTCGTAGGAGCGCGGGTGGATCGCATCACCTTGCGACCCGAAGATGGTTTCCAACTGGACCTCGTGGAATGGAGACGGCAGATCGAGCGCCATCCCTACGACCTCGCCGTCCTCGTCAACCCGAACAATCCCCCTGGAGGGGTGCTCCCGCGCCAAGCGCTTCGGGAGGTCTTGGAAACACTTCCATCGCGCACCAGGGTGTGGCTGGACGAGGCGTACATGGACTACGTCGGCGACGAGACTTGCGAGGGCTTCGCCGCCGAGAGCGGGCAGACCTTCGTGGTGAAGTCGCTATCGAAGGGCTTCGCCCTCAGTGGGCTGCGGGCGGCCTACCTCGTGGGGCCGCCTTCCGAGATTCGAGAGCTTAGCCGGTGGTGCCCTCCCTGGTCCGTCGGGTCGCTTGCCCAGGTAGCCGCCGTCAAGGCCCTGGAAGATCCGGACTATTACCAGCGCCGCTACCGGGAAACGCAGGATCTTCGCGAGCAATTGTCCTCCCGACTGAACAGGCTTGGCGGAAAGGCGGTCGGCGGTGCCGCGAACTGGGTGCTCTACCGGCTGCCCGAAGAGGCTGTAGATGCCGCGGAAGTGGTTGCCGCCACTCGCGCGATGGGCGTGCATATTCGAGACGCGGGACGGAGCGCTCCTTCCCTTGGGCACCGATACGTGCGGATCGCAGTGAAGCCCCCGGAGGAGATGGACCTCGTCCTTGACGCGCTTGTCCACGCCATGGAGCGGACACCGGTGTCTTTGGTGTCTCGGAAGCCCTAAACGCAGTGGCCCGGTGGGGCGGGGGTACAAAACCGGAGCCATGCGACACCTGCTTGTCCAACCGGAGAGGGACGGCCCCTTGCCCCTGTGGGTCGCCCTTCATGGCGCCTTTAACGTTCCCGAGTCCATGGTGGAGCGGTTCGGGGAGGTGGCGCGCGCCCATGGAGCGTTGCTCTTGGCTCCGCAAGCCTCCCGCCCCTGCGGTGAAGGGTTTTGCTGGTCGTTCGCAAGGGATGCTGTTGACATCGGAGGGCTCGTCGCGGAACTGAGGGGGCGGTATCCCATCGATCCGGCCGGGATCGCCGGCATCGGTTACTCGATGGGCGGCACGATGGGGCTGTGGTTGCTGGCTCAGAACCCACTAATGTTTGAGGCTTTCGCGTTGCTGGGGATGGGATCGGCGTTCGAGCCGTGGGAGCACGACGACGGTGGGATCGACGAGGCCGGGCTGAAGCAAGGGGCGGCCACGACCCGGATCTTGCTGGCGGGCGATCGGCAGGACCCGGCGGGCACCTCCCCCTACTTCGACGACAATCTCCACCGGCTCCAAAAGGCTGGGTTCGGGGTGGAAGTCCTACGGCCCGACCGGAAGACGCACGACCTGACGGACGAGATGCGGGACGCGGCCGCGGGCTTCCTGAGAAGCGCCGCTTAGATCGTTCCTTCCAGCCTGGCCGTGAAGTAGCCCTCGAAGTCCGGCGCCTCCGGCCGTTGGAGGACGTGGGTTAGCCACGTCTCCCGCTCGAAAGCCTGGACCGCCATCTCCCAAACGCCCATCGCGTTGTGGTCGGCGGGGGGAGGGGCCATTCGGGCCGGGGCCTCAAGGGACGACACGAACACCGTGTGCAACAGCTCGACCTGGTTTACCCATCGATCAAGGTTCACCTGGTTTTCGTTCCGCCCTTCGTGGACCGTCACGAAGCCCGCCCCGTGCGAACGCTGACCCGTTGGGCAGAGGCGCAGGTAGGCCTCGACCGCCACCCGGGACGCCTGAAGCAGACCGGGCGGCACCGACGGGTTTTGGTGCGAGATGCTGTAGACCTTCAGGCGGTAGCCGTGGAGCTTCCAGAGGTCCCCCATGCAGACGGGGCGGGGCTGGTAAGGGGCGAACATGGTGGCGGTGCTAGAGGTACTGGGTCAGGTGCTCGATGTGGTACGTGTCGTGCCCGAGTAGGGTGACCGCCTGATCGAAGAGGCTCATCCGGCCCTTTTCCGTGTGGGTGACCTCCAGCCTCCACTCGTCTGCCGTCCGGTCCCGCAGCCATTGCACGGTCTCCCGGCGCAGCTCCGCGAACCGCCGCGCCTCGGCGAGGGGATCGGTCTTGGCGTAGCTCATGTCCAGCGCCCGCTGCCCCTCATCGATGCCTTGGACAGTGGAGCCCGGGTTATCCAGCGCCGCCTTGAGCCGTCCGAACAGGATCGGCTCCCAGTCCGAGATGTGGGCGACGGCTTCGCGAAAGGAGAATCGCTCCGGATCGGTCCGCACGTCGTACTTCGCGTCATCGATCCGGCCGACGATCCGCTCCACGATGACGGCGCCTGCTTCGAGGCTGCTGAGGAGGTAGTAGTTCGTCATCCCCTTAGGATGGCCTGCTTTTGCACTCCTGTAGATGTACAGGCGGCGCGGATTTTGAAGTGAGGCAGCTCGCTGCCTCTTTGCCTCTCTTCCTGCCGGACGACCGGGCTTTCTCCACCCCCGGCCCCTCCTCATTTTCCTCGCGCGGAAGCGTGTCCTGCCGACACGTCCGTACCGCGGAAAAACGAGGAGGGGAGTTTGGTGGGGTAAACCTGCGATCCATGGCCCTGTTCGAGATCTCGACCGACTACCTGACGCGTGTCCTGGTAGATCTGCTCAACACCCCCAGCCCCACGGGGGACACCGAGTACGCCATCAGCTTCGTGCAGGGCGAGCTGGAAAGCATGGGGGTCCCGACGGAGCGGACCGTTAAGGGCGCCTTGCTGGCCCACATTGAGGGGTTGAGGGAAGATAAGCCCCGGGGCATGTCCGCCCACGTCGATACCCTCGGCGCGATGGTCGCCGAGATCAAGCCCAACGGGCGGCTGCGGCTGAAGGCGCTGAACGGTCTGATGTGGCCTACCGTGGAAAGCGAGGGGGTCTGGGTAGCGACGCGGTCGGGGCGCCAGGTGCGGGGCTCGATGGTGCTGAAGAACGGAGCAGCCCACGTGAACCGGAGGGCGAGCGAGGCCGAGCGGACCGCCGACACCCTGGAAGTGCGGCTGGACGAGCGCACGAACCGCGCGGAGGAGACCCGCTTGCTCGGGATCGAGGTCGGCGACTTCGTGTACTTCGATCCGCGCGTCGAGGTCAGCGACGCGGGCTTCATCCGCTCCCGCTTCCTGGACGACAAGGCGTGCGTCGCGTGCGCGCTGGCCGCCATCAAAGCCACCAAGGACGCGGGCATCACGCCCGCCCAGCGCACGACCTTGCTGATCTCCAACTTCGAGGAGGTCGGCCACGGCGGATTCGACGGCTTACCCAACGATCTTCGCGAGTACGTGGTGCTCGACATGGCCTGCATCGGCGAGGGGCTGCGCGGCAACGAGTTCCACTGCTCGATCTGCGTCGCCGACTCTAACGGCCCCTACAGCAAGGGCCTCTCGGACCGACTCCGCGACCTGGCCGAGCGCCGTGGCATCGACCTGATCCCCGACGTGTACCCGCACTACGGCTCCGACGGCGGCGTCTACTGGCGGGCAGGCGGGCGGGCGGAGGTCGCCCTCATCGGACCGGGAGTCGATACGTCGCACGGCTACGAGCGCACCCACATCGACGCTCTCAACGACACGGCTCAGCTCGTCGCCGAGTACCTGGTCGACGAATAGGCCCTTATAAGGCGTCTAGTCGGCGGGCGAGTTCGAAGTCGTAGGGGCTCAGGCCCTCGACGGAGTGGGTGTTAACGGACACTTTAACTCGCCCGTATCCCACGTGCAGGTCGGGATGGTGGTCGAGGCGATCGGCCTGGTACCCGGCGGCCACCGCGAACACGAGGCCGTCCTTGTAGGTCTTGAACTCGTAGACCTTCGCAATTTGCCCATCTTCCAGGCCCCATCCCTCAAGAGTGGCTAGGGACGCCTGAACCTCTTCGTCGTTCAGCTTTCGGTACTCGAGTTGCGGCATGCCGTTAGCTTAGCGCGATAGCCTCCCTTACTTTCCGCAAGAGTGCGGGGCAGGAAGCCTTCGATCTGAGAAGGTAAACTCGACTTTCGCGGAAAGCGGTCGCCCGACCTCAATTGCTCCCCGCGCGGGGAAACGCCGATGATGCCGTCCACTCGAACCCATTCTCCCATCGATCTCTCACTCGCCGGCGAAGTGCTGGCGAACCCTTCCGTCGAGACGCTGATCCAGCACTGCGTCGAGTTGGACGAGTGCCTGCTCGCGGACAACGGGGCGGTGATCGCCTACAGTGGGAAGTACACGGGACGCACCCCTAACGACAAGTTCGTCGTCCGCGAGCCCGGCACGGAGCCGAACGTTTGGTGGGAGAACAACCGGCCGATGGAGCCGGAAACGTTCGCGAAGATCCGGGAAAAGCTGGCGGCGTACGCTCGGGGCAAGCGGCTTTACGTGATCGACACCTACGGGGGTGCCGATCCGAAGTACCGGATCGCCGCCCGGTTCATCGTGGAGCGCCCCTACCACGCGCTGTTCATCAAGCAGCTCCTGATCCGTCCAAGCGAGGAAGAGCTGCGCACCTACGAGCCGGACTGGACGATCGCCGACATGGGCAAGCTGAAGATGGACCCGGCGGCCGACGGCACGAACGGGGAGGCGGTGATCGCCCTGAACATGGCCGAGCGCCAGGTCCTCATCGCGGGCACTCAGTACGCGGGCGAGATGAAGAAGTCCGTGTTCACGATCATGAACTACCTGCTGCCGCAGCAGGGGGTCCTGAGCATGCACTGCTCGGCGAACATCGGCCCGGACGGCCTGACCGCCCTCTTTTTCGGCCTCAGCGGGACGGGCAAGACGACTCTCTCCGCCGACCCTGAGCGAAGCCTCATCGGCGACGACGAGCACGGCTGGACGGACCACGGGGTGTTCAACGTCGAAGGCGGCTGCTACGCCAAGTGCATCCGGCTCAGTGAAAAAGGGGAGCCCGAGATCTGGGACGCGATCCGCCACGGCGCGATCTTGGAGAACGTCGTGGTCGGGGAAGGCGGTCACCCCGATTACGACAGCGACCGGATCACGGAGAACACCCGTGTCGCCTACCCGCTAGACCACATCCCGAACGCGGTCTTCCCGAGCGTGGGTGGCCATCCGAAGGACATCGTGTTCCTTACCTCCGACGCGTTCGGCGTCCTCCCGCCGATCGCCCGGCTGACGCCGGAACAGTCCATGTACTACTTCCTCAACGGCTACACGGCGAAGCTGGCAGGAACCGAGGTGGGCGTCAAAGAGCCCCAGCCCGCTTTCTCGACTTGCTTTGGCGCACCCTTCCTACCGCTCCGCCCGAAGGTCTACGCCGAGCTGCTGCGGGAAAAGATCGAGCGCCACGGGGCAAAGGTGTGGCTCGTCAACACCGGCTGGACGGGCGGGCCGTACGGAGTCGGCCAACGCATGAAGCTGGCCCACACGCGGGCGATGCTGCACGCCGCGTTCTCCGGTGCCCTCGACGCGGTGCCCTACGACATCGATCCGATCTTCGAGCTCCACATTCCCACCTCGTGCCCAGACGTGCCGTCCGAGGTCCTTAATCCCCGGCTAACTTGGGCGGACCCCGATGCTTACGATGCGAAGGCGCGGGAACTGCGAGCGTTGTTCGATTCCAACCACTCGACGTACTTGTAGACCCTGCCTGGGCCGCATACACTGGCGGCTTATGCTTTACACGTCGTTAACCCCGGCGGTCGAGCGTACGGCCGCGCCGACTTGGAAGGGTTGAACCGGTGTGTCGGCAGGATCTACTATTGGATCGTGCTGCACGGATCGGTCCTCCGCTAAGGCCGGTCAAGGAAGTCTTATCCGCTACTTCGTCCTTTCCCAAAGTGGTCAGCGCCACGGCCCAGCCGATCTGGACACGCTCAACCAGTGGGTCGATGAGGGGCGGATCGTGCCCAGCACCATGCTTGAGCAGGAGGACGGAAAGATCACGCTGCCTGCGACTTCGCTTGCGGGCCTGCGTCTTGAGGACTCTGCTTCGGCTGTCGAAGGGGAACTGGGCGGGCACTACCGCCGTTCCCTGCCCGAGACAATGGTCGCTGGTCGACGGGACGTTGCGGCCGCTTGGACCTACGGGATCCTTGGCATCCTCTGCACTTCTGCCGCCGGTCCCTTCGCGGTGCTCGGAGTGTTGGCCGCAAATCGCGCTTTGAAAAAGGGGGCTCCGTCCGCTCGAGCCGCGCAGATCTTTAACATCGTCATCGCTGTGCTCTGGGTGCTCGTTGTGGTCGCAGTGTTCGGACTCGGGTTTTCGCTCGACTAAACGGGCCTGATCATTGGATCGGGCCTGTTTAGTCGTTCAGAGACTTGAACGAGATTTCAGGAAGGCACGTCTGTGATGTCATGCTTATTGGCGGCGTGCCGATAGGTGCGGAGAGGGGACTATGCGCTATTACGTGATCGCTGATGACGGCCAGAAGTACGGGCCGGCCGACGTGCCGACCCTTAACCAGTGGGCTCAGGAGGGACGCCTACTGCCAACGTCGATGCTGGAGGACGAGGCTTCAGGTGCCCGCGTGGCAGCGAGCACCGTAACCGGTATCGGATTTCCAGGCGCCCAAGGGGCACCGGGCGCTCCCGGTCAACCGGCCAATCCCTATGCCTCGACGGGCTATTCCGCTCCGGGTTACTCGCCAGGACCTTACGGAGGCCCGGGCGGAAACCTTCCCCAAACCGGCTACACCCGCCCCGGCGCGGTGATGGGCGACGACGGCTCAAAGGACGTTACTCAGGCATGGCTTTTTGGCGTCCTCGGCTTGTTCTGCTGCGGAATCGTCCTCGGCTTCCTTGGCCTGAACGCGGCAAAGCGGGCCGAGGATAAAGGGCATCCGGGAGCGAAGGCGGCTAAGATCATGAACTACGTCACCCTGGGGCTGTGGGCCGTGGGGCTTGTTTTCCGGATGGTCGGTTTCGCAACGGGCATGAGATGAACTCCTGAGGTTGGGAGATGGAGGCACTGGTCTCCATCTCCCAACCTCAGGAGTTCATCTCTCCATCCCTATCCGCTCTTGAACAGTACGACGGTCACTGGACCGACTGCCGTCTCTTGCTTGAAGCTAAGGGTCTTGGCGGCCCGGTCGAGTTGGAACTCGAGCTTTTCGAAGCCCTCGGGTAACGGCTTATCCTTCGGTTGGACCTTCGGGACGAGCGTGACCGTGTCCCCCTTAAGGCTCCACGCTCCCTTGTAGCTCTGACCGGACACGAAGACGAACTGGTGGTCCGGCTGGAGCTTTAAGGTTGTGTTGGAGACCGCCTGCTTGATCCGCTCCTTCAGTCGGGGGAACGGCGTCTTGGGAAGTTGAGTCTCCTTTGGGTCGACTCGCCAGGCGCCGAACACCTCTTGGTCAGGGCCGGCATCGCATCCGGCGAGGCATGCCAGCGACAGGGCCGCCAGCAGCGCTTTTCGGGGGTACATGCTTGTGGGAACCGTTCCTGATGTCAGGAGTTCCCCCTTTCAAGTTGTACGTTTCACCAAAGTTGGAGATAATGATCGCTTCCATGTCACCGATCCGCTTGTGCTCCCTCGGCCTCCTTTTCTCCTTATCGCTGCTCGCTCGTGGACAGGGCGACCCGGCGACCCTCGCCCGCATCGTGGACGAGGGGAAGAACCGCAGCCAGGTCATGAAGACCCTTTGGCACATCACCAAGCGGATCGGTCCCCGCCTGACCGGTTCGCCCCGACTCGCCCGGGGCGAGCAGTGGGCGCTTTCGGAGTTCCGACGCATGGGCCTGACCAACGTCCATCTGGAGAAGTGGGGCGAGGTGCCGGTCGGCTTCTCCCGGGGACCTCTCCAGCAGGCGCGGATGGTCGCGCCGTTCGACGCGCCGATGGTGTTCACAACCCCGGCCTGGACCAACGGCACCCGAGGCTTGGTGCGCGCGGCGGCGGTCATGGTGCCGATGACCACGGAAGAGCTGGGCCGGCGTAAGGCCGAGCTGAAGGGTAAGTGGGTGGTATTCCCGGCGGGCGCCAGCATCCGCGGCGGCGCGGGCAGCCCTCCGGCCGAGGTCCTCGACGAGCTCGACAAGATGGACATCGCGGGGCGGCTGTACGGCAGCCGCAACGAGCTCGTCATCACCAGCGGTCCTTGGACGGGGAAAACTTACGAGAACCACCCAGGCAACACCCGGGTCATCGTTCGGAAGTCGGACCACGACCGGGTCCTCCGGAACATCGCATTCGGACGGGACGTGGTGCTGGAGATCGGGGCGGACAACCGCTGGCACCGGGGGCCCGTGCCTCAGCACAACGTGGTCGCCGAGATCCGGGGAACGGAGAAGCCGGACGAGGTGATCATCGTGAGTGGCCACTTCGACTCGTGGGACGGCCCGGGTTCGGAGGGCGCACTGGACAACGCCACGGGCTCTTCGACCGCCATGGAGGCGGCGCGCATCCTGATGAAGGTGGGGGCCAAGCCAAAGCGGACGATTCGCTTCATTCTCTGGGGTGGTGAGGAGCAGGGCCTGCACGGCTCCACGGCGTACGTGAAGCAGCACGAGGCCGAATTGTCCAAGATCAGCGCGGTTCTGGTCGACGATGGCGGGACCAACTACCACGGCGGCTACGAGGCCATCGCGAGCATGGAACCGATGCTCCGGGCGGCGATCCAGCCGACCGTGGCGGCCTTCCCAAACCTTCCGATGCAGATCCGGGTCCTGCCCCGCATGCCCCGGGGGGGCGGCAGCGACCATGTGCCGTTCAACCGCGCCGGGGTGCCCGGATTCTTTACCATCGAGACCGGACGCTCCGACTATGGATTCGTCCACCACACCCAGCACGACCGCTACGAGATGGCGATCCCCGAGTACCTGGTGCAGTCCGCCACGAACCACGCGGTCGTTGCCTACAATCTCGCCTGCGCCGAAAGCATGCTGCCCCGCCAAGCTCCTGAGCCGACGGGCACCACACGCTAAGTCTCCGCTTCCGCTCCTGTACCGGGTACTCGGTGCAGGAGCAGATCCTTTAGGGAAGGGTGAACCAGAAGGTGGCGCCTTCGCCGGGGCGGCCTTCGGCGTCTACTTGGCCGCCATGCCGCTCGATGATTCGCTTGACGTTGGCGAGGCCGATGCCGGTGCCGGGGTAGTCGGCGTCGCGGTGGAGGCGCTCGAAGGGGCGGAAGAGCTTTTCGCGGAACTGCATGTCGAAGCCGATGCCGTTGTCGCGCACGAAGAACGCGGGGCTGCCGTTGCGCTCGGCTTGGCCGAACTCCAGGCGCAGGGGGATGTCGCGACGGCGGTACTTGACCGCGTTGGCGACGAGGTTTTCGAGCACCATGCGGATCAGTCCTGGATCGCAGGCGGCGGGGAGAGACGGCGGGGCGACGATCTCGGCGTCCAGGCCCCGGGCTTCGTCTGCCGCCACGTCCCGGAACATGGCGGCGAGTTCGCAGGTGGTCCGCACCGGGGCTTGCTTGTTCAGGCGGGCGAAGCGGAGCAGGTCCTCCACGAGGGCGTTCATCTTGAGCGCCGATTTGGACAGCCTTTCGAGCTGGTCCTGCGCGTCCCGCGGGAGCTGGTTCGCGTAGTCCTCGACCAGCATGGCGCTCTTGCCCACGATCGAGCGAAGCGGGGCGCGCATGTCGTGGGAAACCGAGTAGGTGAACCCTTCGAGTTCGGCGTTCGCCGAAAGGAGATCGGCGGTGCGCTCCTCGACGCGGCGCTCCAGTTCCTCGTTCTGCGACTGGAGGAGATCCGCTAACCGCTTCCGTTCGGTGGCGTCGCGGAGGACCTTGAGGAAGCCGCGGAGCGATCCGTCGGGGTGGTGGAGCGCGGTCATCATGCCGCTACCCCAGAACAGCGTGTTGTCGGCCTTCACGTGCCACCGCTCGTCTACGCTCGATCCGTCCCGCGCCGCGGAGTCGGCCTCCCCTTGCGGCGCTCCGTCCCGTTGGTCCCTTTCCGTGAAGATCCGGTCCCCGGTGTTACCGACCATCTCGTCGGCGGTCCATCCGAAGATCCGCTCGGCACCGATGTTCCACGCCCGGACGCGGCGCTGGGGGTCCATCAGAATGATCCCGTCGCCTCGCGCGTTGTCGAAGATCGCCTGGAAAGACTCCAGGTTCTCTTTGAGCTCCCGCTGCGCGGCCTCCCGCTGACGGGCCTCTTCTCGCAGGCGCGCCTGATTCCGGTGGCTGGCCCCGCCGAACAAGGTGATCACGGCCCCGGAGACAAGGTAGGCCAAGAGCGTTACGAGGTCTGGTGTTTCCCTCAGGGCCAGGCTCATGACCGGAGGGATGAACAGGTAAGTACCGACAATCGCCGACAGCAAAAGGGCGAGGATGGCGGGCCGGATCCCCCAGTTCCAAGCCACGATGGCGAGCAACGGGAAATAGAAGACCCAAGGAGTTCGACCTTCGAGCAGGGGTTGCAGAGCCTGTCGCACGGCGGTCCCGACGAGAACAGCGATGATCGCGCCGAGGTAGCCGGCGTGGGCATCCGATCTCACGTCGTCCTCCTTCTGGTGCATCGAGGCAAACTCCCTTCTCAGTTAACGAGATTACCTGGCAGGGTCGGTGGGGCCTTGGGACGCGTTTGGGG
>Ga0216301_1000037_pt1 | contig 31759 bp, 27 predicted proteins | sample 4hB_Boncat_minus_FD_156203 | JGI IMG/M metagenome (GOLD analysis project Ga0216301, IMG submission 156203) | Terrestrial sediment cell enrichment communities for BONCAT metagenomics from Utah, United States - 4hB_Boncat_minus | ecosystem: Environmental > Terrestrial > Deep subsurface > Rock...
GGGGTGGGCCTAGCCCCCCAGCTTGTCGAGCTTGTCCTTCATCGCGGCGAGCTGGGCGCGGAGCTCGGCGATCTCGGCCTTGGTGTCGCCGTCCGGCTCGCCCTGAGGCTGGGGCTGAGGCTGGGGCTGCGGCGCGGGACCCCCCTGGCCGGTCCGTCCGGCGGCGGTGAAGAGCTCCATGTTGCGGCGCGCAAGCTCCGCGAACGGCCCGGCTCCGAACGCGCCCGCCATTGCGTCGCGGAACTGGGACTGGTTGCGCTGGAAGGAGTTCAATGATTCCTCGAGGAACTGCGGCACCATGGACTGCATGGAATCGCCGTACATTCCAATGAGCTGACGGAGGAAGTTCACAGGAAGCATGGTGGTGCCGCGGGCTTCCTCCTCCATGATGATCTGGGTCAGCACATTGTGGGTGATGTCCTCGCCGCTCTTGGCGTCCACCACCCTGAACTCGCGCTTCTGCCGCACCATCTCGGCAAGATGCTCGAGCGTGATGTAAACCGAGCTCTCGGTGTTATAGAGCCGGCGGTTGGCGTATTTCTTGATGGTGACGACGTCGTCACGGGGCGCGGAGGCCATGACAGATCCTCTCGAAGGCAAGGAAACCGCACTAGCACCAAAGCTTTCCGCACCGCAACACAGGCCCCGCCCGTTAACCCTCTTCCTGGAGCTGGTGCGGGCGGAGGCGGGGCAGGATCCTGAGCGGATGGGGCGGGTGCTCGCGGGCCTGCGCCGCTATCAGGAGGCGCAGCGGGCCCGGCCTCGACCGCCCGCCCCGGCGGTGGCCGAAATCCTGGGTGCAACGCTCCGCGATTATGGCGGAGACGGACCCTCGGTGCTGTTCGTACCGTCGCTGATCAATCCGCCCAATGTGCTTGATCTTGGCGAGGAAAAGTCGCTGCTGCGGTGGCTCGCGGGCCAGGGCTTCCGAGTGCTGCTGGTCGATTGGGGCTGGGACCTCGCCGCCCGCCGCTTTCTCTCCGTCGCGGGTCATGTCGACGAGATCCTCCTGCCCTTCATCGGGGCGCTGCCGGAGCGGCCGGCCCTAGTCGGCTATTGTCTCGGCGGCACGATGGCCGCGGCGGCTGCTGCGCTTGCGAAGGCGCCGGCCTTGGCCGTGATCGCCGCACCCTGGCGCTTCTCGGCGTTCAGCGACGAGGAGCGCCGGAAGCTGCTCCAGCTCTGGGGCCGCTCGGAAGCGGCCGCCGAGGTGCTCGGCGCGCTCCCAATGGAGGTGCTGCAAAGCGCCTTCTGGGGCCTCGACCCGGCTCGCACCGTAGCCAAGTTCGAGCGCTTCGCCGCGCTCCCTCCCACCAGTCCGGAAGCCTGCGCCTTCGTCACCCTCGAGGACTGGGCCAATGACGGGCCCCCGGTCCCGCTTGCCGCCGCGCGCGAGATGTTCGGCTTTTTCGAGGGCGATGCTCCCGGCCGCGGGGGGTGGCTCGTCGGCGGCGAGACCATCGATCCGGCCGCCCTTCCCTGCCCCATCCTTAACATCGTCTCGACCACCGACCGGATCGTTCCCGCGGCCACGGCGATGGCGGCCGGCGAGCGGCTCGAACTTGCCCGGGGGCACGTCGGGATGGTGGTCGGCGGAGGCGCGAAAGCGGCCCTCTGGGAGCCGCTCGCCGCATGGCTTTCCCGCACGCTCTCAAGCTGATAGGGGCGGCGCCGGACGCGCCCTCAACAGGAGACTCCCTTATGACCGACATCGTTATCACCGCCGCCAAGCGCACCCCGGTCGGAGCTTTCCTGGGCTCGTTCGCGACGACCCCGGGGCACGAGCTCGGACGGGTGGCGATCGAAGCGGCGCTGGCGCAGTCGGGCGTTGCTCCCGAAGACGTCTCCGAGGTCATCCTCGGCCAGGTGCTGACCGGCGCTCAGGGCCAGAACCCGGCCCGCCAGGCCTCGATGGCCGCGGGCATTCCGAAGGAAGTTCCCGCCTGGGGCCTCAACCAGGTCTGCGGATCAGGCCTTCGAGCGGTCGCGGTCGCGGCGCAGTCGATCATCGCCGGCGACGCCCGGATCGTTGTCGCGGGCGGCCAGGAAAGCATGAGCCTTTCGGCCCACGCCCAGCATGTCCGCGCCGGCACCAAGATGGGCAATTTCGAGCTCGTCGATACGATGATCAAGGACGGGCTCACCGACGCGTTCAACGGCTATCATATGGGCATCACCGCCGAGAATCTTGCCGAGCAGTATCAGATTACCCGCGCCGAGCAGGACGAATTCGCCTGCGCCTCGCAGAACAAGGCCGAGCGCGCCCGCCGCGAAGGCCGCTTCGCCGACGAGATCGCCCCCGTCACGGTCAAGAGCCGGAAGGGCGAGACGGTGGTCGACAAGGACGAGTTCATCCGGGAGGGCGTCGAAGTCTCCGCGCTCGCCAGCCTCCGCCCCGCTTTCTCGAAGACGGGCACCGTCACTGCTGGGAATGCTTCCGGCCTCAACGACGGCGGCGCGGCGCTGGTCCTGATGACCGCCGAGGAAGCCAAGCGCCGCGGCGCCACTGTCCTTGGCCGCGTCGCCAGCTTCGCCTCCGCCGGCGTCGACCCCTCCATCATGGGAATCGGCCCCGTCCCCGCCTCGCGCCGAGCGCTGGAGAAGGCCGGCTGGTCGGTGCAGGACCTCGACCTCATCGAGGCGAACGAAGCCTTTGCCGCGCAGGCGCTCGCGGTCGGCAAGGAGCTCGGCTGGGACCCTGAAAAGGTCAACGTCAATGGCGGCGCCATCTCGATCGGCCATCCGATCGGCGCGTCCGGCGCCCGCGTCCTCACCACCCTCATCTACGAGATGAACCGGCGCGGCGCGAAGAAGGGTCTCGCCACCCTATGCATCGGCGGCGGCATGGGCATCGCGCTCTGCATCGAACGCTGAGCAGCTTCGCCACATCCGGTGCTGGAACAGCTCTCGCGGCGGCCGTTGAGAATCCAGATAGTTAGCAGCAATCCACTGTTGCAGTTTCGCTACACTGATGAACTATCCATTGACGGCTCGGGCTAAGTGCTTGTCCCGAGTGCCAAAGTGGATCAGGCGAAATCGGTGGGAGGTGCGGCGTTGAAGCTGCCCGTCTGAAAAGGGATGATAGAATGAGGAAAATCGGACTCCTGAGCAGCAGCGCGATCAGCTCCGCTGCCTTTGTCGGCTTCTCGATGGCGCTCGCGGCGCCAGCTTCTGCGCAGACGCCGGAGAAAGATCCTCCCGCTACGCTGCAGAGTGAGCCGGAGGCCGAATCCGGCGAGGATGCAGATGTCGGCGCTCAGGGTGAAGGTCCGGCTGCCGAAGGCGAAGGTGAGGCCATTACCGTCACTGGTTCGCGCATCCGCCGTCCCAATCTAGAATCGACCGTCCCGATTACCTCGCTCGGCGGTGAGGAGTTCTTCCAGCAGGGCACCACCAACATTGGTGAGACGCTGAACGACCTTCCGCAGCTCCGCAGCACCTTCGCCCAGTCCAACCCGGGTCTCGGCGTCGGCATCGCCGGCCTCAACCTGCTCGACCTTCGCGGACTGGGCACCTCCCGCACCCTTGTTCTGGTAAACGGCCGTCGGCACGTACCCGCAGACATTCAGAGCAGCGCCGTGTCGCCCGACGTCAACACCATCCCTAACGACCTTGTCGAGCGCGTGGATGTCGTGACGGGCGGCAACTCGGCCGTTTATGGCTCGGACGCGATCGCCGGCGTCGTGAACTTCATCCTGCGCCGCAACTTCGAAGGCCTGCAGCTCCGCGGCAATGCCGGGGTTTCGGAGGAAGGTTACGGCGGCAACCAGTACGTCTCGGCGATGTACGGCATGAACTTCCTAGAAGATCGCGCTAACGTAACCGTCCATGGCGAATATGCGCATCAAAAGCGCGTCTTCACGTCCGACGTACCGTTCCTCCGGACCAACGATGGCTTCTTTGTTGTCGACGTCGATCCGGGCGGCCTGCCGAACGGCAGCGACGGCATCCCCGACCGCGTCTTCATTAGGGACGTTCGTAGCCGCACCATCAACCGCTTCGGTCTAATTCCGATCGCTCAGCGGGCCGGGACAAGCGCCTGCGGCACTGCAGTCACCGCCAGCGGCGCGCCCGGGGTGCCCATCAATTGCGTCCTGGTTTTCGGCCCGGATGGAAGCCTCCAGCCCGGGACGGGCGGCGTTTTCAGCACGAACCAGTTCGGCAGCTCCATCGGCGGCAACCTGCAGACGGGCCGCGAGCGCGGCCTCTTCTCGGTACTGCCCGGCTATGAGCGCTACAACGCCAACCTGCTCGCCCACTTCACGATCAGCGAGGCATTCGAACCGTTCATCGAAGCCAAATATTCGCGAGTGAACGTTCAGGGCTCGAACTTTGGCCCCTTCGGCATCCAGGGCATCGTCGGACAATTTGATGTCCGGCAGCGAGCCCGCTTGGACAATCCATTCCTCACACCCCAGCTTCGGCAGCAGATCGCCGGTGCGATTGTCGCGTCCGGCTGCGTCCCCTCCCTGAACGTGGCCTGCCCCGCAGCCGGAAACCTGACGGCGGCGAACCAGGCGGAGATAGCTGCCGGCAGCTTCCGTTTCCCGATTGCCCGCAATATTCTCGACATCGGCGCGCGGGACGAAGTCTTCGAACGCAACACCTATCGTATCGTCGGCGGCCTCCGCGGCACCTTCAACGAGGACTGGAGCTATGAGCTCTCGGCCAATTACGGCCGGACTGAAGAAACCTCGGAGGCGCAGGGCTTCGTCGATATTCAACGGTTCCTGCTCTCGATCGACGCTGGCCGCAACCCGGCCACCGGGCAGATCCAGTGCCGCTCACAGTTCGACCCGGCCGCGCGTATCGCCTTCCCGGTCACCCAAGGCAACCAGGACCGCCTTGCGGCCGATATCGCCGCCTGCGTCCCCTACAATCCGTTCGGCACGGATCCGGCAACCAACCTCGTTGCGGGCCAGTATTTCCTTGCCAAACCGGTGGTGGAAGCGAAGATCGAGCAGCTCGTCTTGTCGGGCTTCGTTTCCGGTGACACGAGCCAGTTCTTCGAGATGTGGGGCGGTCCCATCCGCTTCGCTTTGGGCGCCGAGTATCGGACTCAGGAATCCTTCTACGAGCAGGACGAGTTCTCCAGGCAGATCCCCGGGCCGACGAACTTCCTCTCGCTAGGCGTGTTCGATCCTCCTAAGTTCGAGGTGAAGGAAGCGTTCGGCGAGATCCAGATTCCGATCCTGCGGGATACCCCCTTCTTCGAGGATCTGACTGTTTCCGCTGCAGGCCGCGTTGCGGACTACAAGGGAGCCACCGGCACGGTGTTCGCATATAACGCCGGCGTCGAGTACGCGCCGATCCGCGATCTTCGTTTCCGCGGGAATTACGGTCGCGCCATCCGCGCGCCCAACCAGACCGAGACCTTCGGTGAACTGATCCCGAACTTCGCACCGGGATTCCAAGATCCCTGCAGCTCGACCAATATCGGCTCGGGCACGCAGTTCCGTAACGCGAATTGCCAAGCGGATCTCGGGCCGCTCCTCCCCAACATCCGGAACCAGGCCCGGTCGCTGGAGGTTCTGAGCGGAGTGAATCCAAACCTGCAGGAGGAGACCTCCGACTCGATCACCATCGGCGCGATCCTCCAGCCGCGTTTCATCCCCGGGTTCTCACTGTCGGCCGACTATTACGACATTGAGGTCAAAGGCGTGATTGCCTTTGTGTCTGCCCAGCAGGCCGTCAACGGATGCTACGACCAGCCGACGCTGGACAACCCATTCTGTAAGCTGTTCGAGCGTTTCAAAGGCCCTGGCACCGGGCCTTTCAGCGAGCTGCCGGGTGAAGTCTTGGGTAACACCACCATCCAGGCTCCCCAAAACTTCGCACGCCGGGTCAGGCGCGGCATCGACTTCGAGGCCGCATACCGCACCACCCTGGCCACGGACACTCGGCTCGACACGCGGCTCATCTATTCGCACCAGCTCAAGAACAGCAATTTCCAGAACCCGACGTTGCCGAACTTCGAGAATCGCCTTCTCGAAGAGCTGGGCGATCCGAAGGACGAGTTCCGGCTGGACGTGGACCTGACGCGCGGGGCGTTCACCTTTGGCTATGAGTTGCGCTACATCAGCTCGATGTACCTCAACGCTTATGAGGACTTTAACAGTCTCCAGGGCCGCCCGCCGCAGGATCTAGACTATGCTGATATCCGGAAGTATCCGGAGGTCTTCTATCATGACATTCGTTTCGACTGGAACATCAAGAACACCAGTGGGATCGGGCGCGACATGAACTTCTTCATCGGGGTGGACAACGTCTTCGACAAAGAGCCTCCGTTCGGACTAACCGGAACGGGCGCAGGAAGCGCGATCTACTCGATCCGCGGCCGCAACTTCTATTCCGGTTTCCGCGCCCGCTTCTAACGGGCCTGAGACTACTGCCTTTGAGGGCCGGAACATCGTTCCGGCCCTTTTTTTTGGAAGCGGCGACAACCCGCAACTCTGGTCGGCCAAGGGACGAGGTCGACTGCGCCCAACAAGTCACGTAGTTCTATCCCACAGAGTGATGCGCGTCAGATCGCGCGAGGACACCCATTCCGAAGGGCTGGAGGTATCGACACTGTGACGGCGGACGTCCGGCGAATGCTGCAGCAGGCGGCCGCGTCGGGAAGCGCGGATGCAATGCTGCGGGCGGGAGCGGCTGCGCTCCAGAGCGGCGCCCACGTTGAAGCCGTGGCCGCAGTGGAGCAGGCCCTGCGCAGCCACAACGACAATGCGCGCCTGTGGCATTTGCTCGGCCTTCTTCATCGAAACCTGGAGGATCTCGCCCCTGCGGTAGCCGCCTTCGCAAAGGCCGCAGAGCTCTTGCCCGAGGATGCCATGATCGCGCATGCGCGGGCGTGTGTTTGCTTCGAAGCAGGGTTGCCGGCTGCCCATCTGTTCGAGCAGGCTCTTCGTTTGTGCCCTTCCGAACCGGAGGTCTTGTTACGCCACGCCGCGGCTCTGATGGCAGAGGGACGGTGGCAGGAGGCAAGCACGGCAATCGACAGGGAATTGCGGCAGAAGCCAGACTGGCTGGAGGGGCACGCTGCTCTTTGCCGCTTGCGATGGGAACTGGGCGAACAGGATAATTTCACCCGGAGCTTTGAATGTGCGCTCAAAGCCGCCCCGCGCAACCTAAATCTCTGGCGCGCCTATATCGAAACGTTTTTCAACGCCCACCTCTATGAGCGAGCGCTGACCGCCGTAGGCCGCGGTCGATCTACCGCCGGTCGCCACGAGACCTTCGACGCAGCCGAGGCCATTTGCATGGCAGAGCTAGGGCAAACGGACGTTGCTGAGGCGCTGTTTCACCGCCTGACGGGCGTTGGTGGAACCACGATCATCGTCCACTATCTTCGTCTCCTCCTCAGAACCGGCCGGGTAAAGGAGGCTGCGGCCATTGCCGAGAGGTATGCGCCCCGCGATCCGAGCAACAACATCTGGCCGTATTTATCGCTGGCGTGGAGACTGCTGGGCGATCCGCGCTGGGATTGGCTAGAGGGCGACCCCAGGTTCATTGGGGTTTACGACATATCTGAGGGCCTGCCGCCTCTCGGCCACCTTGCGGAGCGCCTCCGCGCGCTCCATCGGCGGGTCCGCCACCCATTCGACCAGTCGCTACGGGGCGGAACCCAAACCGAGGGCCACCTCTTCCCGCGGATCGAACCGGAAATCAGGATGCTGCGGCAGGCAGTCGTCCAGGCGGTAGAACGACATGTCGCCCAGCTTCCACCGCCGCGGAACGGGCATCCCCTGTTGGTACAGCAAAGGAGCCCCATCCGCTTTTCAGGCTCTTGGTCGGTGCGATTGAGCGGTGGCGGCCGGCACGTGGAGCATGTTCACCCGGCCGGATGGATCAGCTCCGCTCTATACATCACCGTCCCGGACGCGGAAGACCTAGGTACGGGTCAGGCGGGTTGGCTAAGCCTCGGGGAGGCGACCGAGCTTGGTATCGACTTGCCCCCCATCCGACTCGTCGAGCCCAAGCCAGGGCGGCTCGTGCTCTTCCCCTCCACGATGTGGCATGGCACGCGACCGTTTGGCGCGGGGGAAAGGCTGACCGTGGCATTCGACGTGAAACGGCCAGGCTCACTGCCTTAATCTGGGCCCTTGGGCCTGATTGGCTCGGGCTGCTAATGGTCAGGCAAAGCTTTCAAAGGATGCGCAGTGCAGCTCAGCAATCAGGAGGCGGAACGCCTGATAAGGATCGGCGTCGACGCTCTCAGGCAAGGGCGGCCAGCGACGGCGCGGGAGCATTTCGAGAGGGTGACGCAAACCGGCCGAGCGAACGGCCAGATCTGGCTGCTCCTCGCGGCGGCATGTCGCGCGGACGATGACACGGTAGGCGAAGAGGCCGCTCTGGACCGGGTGCTTGCGCTGGAACCCCGACTGGTCCGTGCGCTCATCATGAAGGCCGACTGCCGAGCCAAAGCGGGCGACGAGCGCGCTGCTCTCAACTTCTACGAAAGCGCACTTCTTATCGCCGCAGGGCAACAAACCCCCAACGACCTTGTCCCGGAGCTTCGCCGGGCGGAGGCATGGGTGGCGCAAGTGAAAGCGCGCGTTGAAGAGCAAAGAGAATCCGCGCTGAGGACTCGCGGGGTGCCGCCCGAAATTCGGAGCCCCCGTTTCCAGAAGTCGCTCGATATTCTTTCGGGCCGAAAGCGAATCTTCGTGCAGGAGCCCACCGGCTATTATTTTCCAGAGCTGCCGCAAATCCAGTTCTATGATCCAGCTCGGTTCGACTGGGTGCCGGACGTGGAGGCGGCGGCGGGCGCGATCAGGAATGAGCTCGAAGCCATTCTGGCGGTCGGAACGGAAGGATTCCGCCCCTACCTCAAACGAGACGCCAACCGGCCACGGATGGACGACAATCACCTGCTCGATAGCAAAGACTGGAGCGCTCTCTTCCTTTGCGAGAATGGCAAAATGTTCGAAAAGGCGCTTGAGCAGTGCCCGCACACCTGGGAGGCCGTGCAGGCGGCGCCCCTGCCCCGCATCGCCAACTCACCCACTGTCATGTTTTCGCTCTTGCGCGCGGGAGCTCGGATCGCGCCGCACACGGGCACCCATAATGCCCGTCTAATCTGCCACCTTCCGCTGATCGTTCCCTCGAACTGCGGCTTCCGCGTCGGCAATGAAGTTCGGCAGTGGGAGGAGGGAAAGCTCCTCATCTTCGACGACACGATCGAGCACGAAGCCTGGAACGAAAGCGCCGAGGACCGCGTGGTGCTGATCTTCGATGTCTGGCGGCCGGAACTCAGTGAGCGGGAGCGCAGCGAGGTTGCCGCACTTTTCCAGGGCCCCGCTCTCGAGTAGCGCGTTTCCCGCTGCGCCGCACGCGATCAGCCGAAGCTGAAATTGACTTTGGTCGGACTCATCTGCCGGTCGAACGCCTCGTCGCGATAGGGCCCACCGCGGTCCACCCAATGCAGGAACAGATGCGCGGACCATCCATTCGGGTTCGGCTTTACGCGGCCATGGCGGTGATTGACACCCCGGTAGAGAACCGCATCGCCTATCTGCATTCCGAGCGAGGCAAAGGGTTCCGCTCCGAAATCCTCGTCCACCTTGGCCGACGGCGCGGGATAGCGAGTCTTTCCAACCTGAAGATCCCACACCTCGCCGTCGCTGTAGTCGAGCGTGAGCGACAGGCTGTGCTCGCACGAGGGGCGATCGGAATGGACGCGACAGACATCGCCTTCGCGATAGATGCGAAAATAGTCGTAGGTCGGGAGGAGGTCCCGGCCGACGATCTCGCTGACGATCGGCGTCAGGCCCCAAAGGAAGTAGATCATAGGCTTGTAATGGTGGCCATATATCTCGAAGGCCGGCCGGCGCAGGAGGTTGACGTGGTCGGTCACGCCGCTGAGCGGGATGGCGGCCGGCCCCATGTCCTGCTTCAGCCCCTGGAGAAAGGCCTGCGCTACCTCGGGAGCAACGAGACCCTGAATGAGGGCATAGCCATCGTCATCGTAGCTCCCGACTACTTTCATGGGCGAAGCGGCTAGTCTTCGCCTTGGAAAAGCGCAAGCGCTCGCTGGCGCCGCCCTTCCAATTCGGCCCGCCTCCTCTATTGCCATCACCATGGCTGGTCATGCTTTGATCGAGCGGGTGAACGCGCTCCTCCAAGCCCGGCGCTTCGCCGACGCCGCTCAGCTCCTCACTTCCGCGGCGGATGGAGGCGACCCTGCGGCGCTCATCGAGCTCGCCCATTGGCGGATTGCGGGAAGCATCATCCGCCGCGATCTTCAAGCGGCGCGCGACCTCCTTCGCCGCGCCGGAGAGGCGGGACGGGCCAATGCCGCGCTCACCCACTGCTATTTCCTGGCGAGCGGGGTCGGCGGCCCGGCCGATTGGAGCCGCGCATTGGCGGAATTGCGCAAGCTCGCGCCGGCAATGCCTGAGGCGGCGCGTCAGCTCCCGCTCCTCGAGCGGATGGAGCTCGACGCCGACGGTTCGCCGACCAACCTTGAAGTGCCGCGGGAGCTCAGCGCCGCGCCTTATGCGGCAGCCTTCCTAAATCTGTTCACCGCAGAGGAATGCGCTTATCTCCGTAGCTTCGGCCAATCCCGCTACCAGCCCTCGGTCGTCGTGGATCCGCGTACGGGCGGCATGGTCCCGCACCCGGTTCGCCGGTCGAGCGGCACATTCTTCAGCATATTCGACGAGGATCTGGTGGTGAATGCGCTGAACCGCCGCATCGCCGCAGCAAGCGGAACGACCGCCGGGCAGGGCGAGCCGCTGCAGCTGCTGCGCTACGAGCCCGGGAACGAATACAAGACTCATCTCGATGCCCTGCACGGCGAGCAGAACCAGCGAATCCTCACCGTCCTCGTCTATCTCACCGAAGGTTATGACGGCGGCGAGACCCACTTCCCCCGCACGGGCCTTTCCTACAAAGGCGGGATTGGGGATGCGCTCCTGTTCCGGAACGTCACCGAGGACGGGCGCCCAGACCGGATGGCCGAGCATGCCGGGCGCCCGGTCTTAAAGGGCGTCAAGATCATCGCCTCCCGCTGGGTCCGCGCGCAGCCTTTCGCGTTCCCGCCGCCCCAGCCCGTGCTGGACCGCTAAGTCTGGGGGAGATCGGCTCCGGCCTCGAGCTTCTCCCGCTCGGCGAAGGGCACCGCGGGCACGCCTTCCTCTTCCTTGCGGCCGGCAAAGCGCCAGTTGCCGTCGGCGAACTCAAAGAAGGTCGGCCTGCCTCCGACGAAGCACCTTTCTTCCCACCGATGGACCTGGAGCTCCACGCGGTCCTTGACGACCTCCATCCAGTTGAAGCTCTGCTGCTCGCCGCCACGCAGGCGCGTGGAGGTCGCGGTTCCTGCCTGGACGACGAGCGCCGGCCCCGCGGTGTCGACCATTTCACGGGCGGATATCGAGTAAGCGCGATGGAAATGGCCGGCGAGGAGGATGTCGACCCCGGCATCGGCGGCGGCGGCGAGCGCGTCGCTACTGCGGTTCGCGACCTTGGTCAGCGCCCCCTCGTCCTCCTCGAGCGGCATCGCGAAAAGCGGGTGATGGGTGACGAGGACTCGGGTCTTCTCCTCGGTGACGCCGGTGAACGCCTCGCGGATGCGCTCGATCTGCTCGCGCGAAACGCTGCCGTCCTTGATCGTCAAGGACCGCGCCGTGTTGATGCCCAACACCGCCAGGTCGTCATTCTCCCAATAGGGGCAAAGATCGTCGTCGATGAAGCGCTTGTACCGGTGGAGCGGCCGAGCGAAGCGGCGGGCGATGTCGTAGAGCGGTACGTCGTGGTTGCCCGGCACCGCCAGCACCGGAAGCCCCCCTGCCTCGATCCGGTCGATGAACTCGGCTGCGAGGCGGAATTGCTCGACGCGTGCGCGCTGCGTGAAGTCCCCGCTGATGACGACGAGGTCCGGCCGGCGCTCGAATAGGTATGCTTCCACCGCGGCCACCACTTCCGGATCGTGGCGGCCGAAATGGACGTCGGACAGGTGGGCGATGGTGGACAAGGGCGGCTCTCCGGCTGTTCGAACGGGCAACGAACTTGTCCGGCCTCGGTTGCCGGCTAGGACCAGATCCGCTCGAAGCGGCTCCCGAGCGTCGTCAGCAGCTCATATTGCGACAGGCCCGACTGTGCCGAAGCCGATGGGAGATCGTAGTCGAGCGCGATCCAATCGCCCTCCGCCACCTCCGGCGCGGAATCGACCGCGACGGCGGTGAGGTCCATCGAAACGCGGCCAACGACCGGCAGGTAAGCGCCGCCTACGCGGGCGCGGCCGGTGCCGGAAAAGCCGCGGAGATAGCCGTCGGCATAGCCGATGTTGAGGATGGCCACTTCGGTATCGGCCGCAGCCGTGTAGGTGCAATTGTAGCCGACCGTATCGCCAGCGACGATCCTGCGCCGCTGCACGACCTGAGCCTGGACGGAGATCACCGGGCGGATGTGCCCCGCCGCTTCGGAGCGCGGAATGCCGCCGTAGAGCGCCAGCCCGGGCCGGGTGAGGCCGAAGGCATAGTCTGCGCCGAGGCAGATGCCGGCGCTGTTGGCCAGGCTTAGGCGCCGTGCCGGGATGCCGGCGGCGACGTCGGCAAACAGCCGCCGCTGGCGCTCGTTCAGTTCCACGTCCTCATCGGCGTAGGCGAGATGGCTCATTAGCGTCTCGATCGTGAGACCGTCGAGAAGGTCGCCCGCCGCCTCGGCGGGCGATAGGCCGAGCCGATTCATGCCGGTGTCGATCATCACGTCGCACGGCCGCCCCGGCGCCGCCTCGCGCCATCGGCGCACTTGGGCGGGCGAATTGAGGACCGGCCGCGCCCTTGACGCGGCTGCATAAGCGACATCCTCGCCGGAGAGTCCGTTGAAGACGCTGACGGAGCCATCCCCAACCCACGCCGCCACTGCTTCCGCCTCGGCCCAAGTCGCAACAAAGAAGTCGCGGCAGCCGACGTTCGAGAGGTGCATCGCGGCCTCGCGGGCGCCAATGCCGTAGCCGTTCGCCTTGAGCGCCGCTCCGCAGGCAGCGGCCCCGCTCATGCGTTGTAGCCACCGCCAGTTCGATACAAGCGCGGCGCTGTCGATCCTGAGTTGGAGAGGGTAATGCGGCACGGCCATGGGACGGCGGGATAGCGGGCGTGGCCATCCTAGTCCAACTCCTTGCCTGCCATTTCATGGAGCCGAAGCATGGCGCTCCTAAGCGCTATCGCCTCAGCTATCGGCTCATCCGAGCTGATCCCTGGCGCGCTCCCAGTTGCGGCCGTCGAAGCTGCGCCGGCTGATCGTCAACGCCGAAACATCATCCACCGCGTTCAGATTGACGCTCCACGCCTCCGGGTGGGAGCGCGGCTGATAGAAGCTTTTGATCCCGCAGGCGCTGCAGAAGAGATGCTCCGCCGCGCCGGTGCCGAACCGGTAGCTTGTGAGCATCTCCGCGCCCGACAGCAGCCGGAAATGCTCATGCGGCACGATGAGGTGCAGAAAGCCGGTCATTGAGCAGATCGAGCAATTGCACTCGAGTATCTCCACCGTGTCCGGCACGTCCGCCTCGAACCGCACCGCCTCGCAATGGCAGCCGCCTTCGATCCTTGTCATGCCCGCTCCTGTGGAGCCGGCGCATCGGCGCTGCAAGGCCGCCTTGCATCCTCCGCGCCCGCGGAGTGTTGCACCGCAATGGCATTCACCGTCGAGCGGCTGCACTGGAGCGATGAAGATCTCGGCTCGCTCCCTTTTCCCAAGCGGCCGATGACGATCCGCTCCAGCTTCGGCTCCGGGCTGTCGCGGCGGGCGGAGGATCCTCCCGGAATCCTCTGGGCGATCGGCGACCGCGGCCCGAACCTGAAGGTCAAGACGATGGTCGGGCGCTACGGCGCCGACTGGCTGAGCGGCCATGGCGGCAAGAGCGGCGCGAAGGTGATGCCGAGGCTCGACCTGGGCCCGCGGATCGCCGAGCTTCGAGTCGTCGGCAGTCGTGTCGAGATGGTCCGCAGCTTCAGGATAACAAGTGAGGACGGCACTCCGCTCTCGGGGCTTCCGGTGCCGGGGAGCGTCCACGCGGCTTCCGAGCCGGCGCTGGACCTTGATGGCAATCCGCTCGACCCGGACCCGTCCGGCCTCGACACCGAAGGCATAGCCGCGCTGTCGGACGGCGGCTTCTGGGCGGGCGACGAATTTGGGCCGTCGCTGGTGAGGCTCGAGGCCCACGGCCGCGTCGTCGCCCGCTTCGTTCCCGAAGGCGTGTCGCTTGAGGGCGCGCGCTACCCGGTGAAGAACGCGCTTCCCGCCATTGCCTGCAAGCGGCAGCTCAACCGCGGCTTCGAGGCGCTCGCCGTATCGCCCGACGGGAAATGGCTGTTCCTCGCCTTCCAGAGCCCCCTCGCCCACCCGGACGAGGAGACGTACAAGCAGGGGCGCCACGTGCGCCTGTGGCGGCTCGATGCGGCAGGCCTCGCCGTCGCCGCGCAGTACCTCTACCCGCTCGACTTGCCCGAGAGCTTCCGCCGCGATGTTGCGAAAGCTGAGGTCGAGCGGAGCGATCTGAAGGTAAGCGAGCTCGTATGGGTCGCCGAGGACAGGCTCCTGGTGCTGGAGCGGGCGTCTGAAACCACCAAGATCTACCGCGTGGAGCTGGGCGACGAGCTCAGTCTTCCGCACGAGCATCTCGACGTCGCCACCCGCCCGACGATCGAGGAGCTGAGCGGAGGCGAGGACTTCCCCCTCCCCGTGCTTTCGAAGACGCTTCTCTTCAGCAGCGACGACGCGCCCGAAGTCGCCGCCGATCTGGAAGGAATGGCCTTGCTTTCCCCGTCGGAGCTCATCCTGGTCAACGACAACGACTTCGGCGTCGAGGGCGCCGGGACCAGCTTCTGGAGGATCAGATTTGACCAGCCCGTCCTTGCCTGAACGCGCCGCGCTAGCCGTCCTGCTCGGCGGTGCGCTCCTCCTTGCCGGCTGCGGCGGGGCGGAAGAGCCGGGGCCGCCGAGCATCGAGGAGAGCGAACGCCGGCTCGGCGCCGAGCAGCATCCGTTGCTGCTGGCAGAGTTCGGCGGCGCCTATAGCGGGGAAGAATCCCGCTACATGGCCGGGGTCGGCGAGAAACTGGCCGGGCACGCGGGCCTTGGCGGCGAGTGCACCTTCACGCTTGTGAACAGCGACGTGGTCAACGCCTTCGCCGTGCCGGGCTGCTACATCTACATCACCCGCGGCCTGATGGGCATCGTCAACAGCGAGGCGGAAATGGCCTCCGTCCTCGCGCATGAGCTCGGCCATATCGTCGGCGATCATAGCGAGCGGCAGCAGAAGCGCTCGATCCTGCGCGGCCTGGGTGTGCTCGCCGTTGGGCTCCTCACGGGCTCCGAGCGGCTGGCGCAGGTGGCGGGAAAGGCGGCAGAATATTTCACGCTGCGCTACTCGCGGAAGCAGGAATATCAGTCCGACGACCTTGGCCTTCGCTATCTTTCGGCGGCCGGATACGATCCGCATGCCGCGTCCGACATGCTGGCGAGCCTCGCCCGCCACGAACGCTTCCTCACCACCACCGCCGGCCGAGACGAGGCGCAGAGCATCCCCGAATGGGCGCGCACCCATCCGCTCACCGAGAACCGCATCGGCCGCGCAAGCGCTGCGGCGTCGGCGCTGGGGGTAGGCCCCGATGAAATGCCGGAGCAGGAGCGGGAATATCTGACGGAGCTCGACGGCCTCCTCTACGGCGACGATCCGCAGCAAGGCTTCGTGATGGGCCGGAGATTCGCGCACCCTGTGATGCGGATCGGCTTCGAGGCGCCGCAGGGCTTCACGCTCACCAACAGCACGCGCGCCATCCTGATCGGCGGCCCTGACGGGATGCGCGGCGAATTCGCCGGCGGCGCCATCCCGTCGGGGGGCCTCGAAGCCTATGTTTCCGCGGTTCTCCAGCAGCTTCTCGGAGAGGCCCAGCCGCAACTGGGGCGGCCGGAGCGCGGCGTGGTGAACGGGGTTCCTGCCCTCTTCGTGCAGGCAGTGGTCGAGACCCAGCGCGGTACCGTCGAGCTATCCGTCGCAGCTTATTCGGCCGACGGCCGCAACGCCTATCACTTCGTGATGATCGCGCCGCCGTCTGAGCAGGGTGCTGCCGCCAGCTCCGCGCTTTTCCACTCATTCCGGATCCTGACGGAGACGGAGGCACGGAGCCTGAAGCCGCGCCAGATCAGGGTGATACGGGTGCGCCAAGAGGACCGGCTCGAAACGCTCGCGGAGGCAATGGTGAGCGACCATCCGCGCGAGCATTTCCTGATGCTCAACGCCCGCACCGCCGACCAGCCGCTGAAGCCCGGCGAGCTAGTGAAGCTGGTGAGGCTCGCCGGGCAGTAGCTGCCCAGCATCAATGGTGGGCGGAACCCCGCGCCCGCTTCACCATGTGCAGGATCGCGACCACCAATGCGCCGATCACCAGCCCCACGATGCCCGACCCCAACGCGCCCACGATCCACTCCACGGCTCCGCCCGCGGCAGGCACGGCGTGACCGGCGACTTCGGCGAAATGATGAAGAGCGTGGGGGAGCGTGGTAAAGCCGAATTCCTCCATCCCATGGACGACGATTCCGCCGCCCACCCAGATCATCGCCGCGGTGCCGATCACCGATAGCGCCTTCATGAGGACCGGCATCCCAAGCACCAGCCCGCGCCCGAAGGCGCGCGCCGCCGAGAAGCGCCGCTCCGCCATGTGAAGGCCGATATCGTCCATCTTCACGATCAGCGCCACGACCCCGTAAACCGCAACGGTGATTAGGATGCCGACTGCGGCGAGCACGGCCGCCTGGATGCCGAGCGGCCGGTCGGCGACGTCGGCAAGCGCAATCGCCATGATCTCGGCCGAGAGGATGAAGTCGGTCCGGATCGCGCCGCCGACTTTCTCCCGCTCGAGCTCCGCCGCCTCCAGCGCCAGCGGCGGGATGTCGCCATGCTCCTCGTGGTGGAAGAGTGCTTCGAACACCTTCTCCGTGCCTTCGAAGCAGAGATAGGCTCCGCCGATCATCAGCAGCGGCGTGATCGCCCAAGGTGCGAACGCGCTCAATGCCATGGCGCCCGGCAGCAGGAACAGAAGCTTGTTCTTCAGCGAGCCCTTGGCGATCTTCCAGATGATCGGAAGCTCGCGGTCGGGCGTGAAGCCGGTGACGTAGCGGGGCGTGACGGCGGTGTCGTCGATGACGACTCCGGCTGCCTTGGTGCCGGCCTTGCCGGCGGCAGCGCCGATATCGTCGATAGACGCGGCGGCAAGTTTAGTGATGCCGGCGACGTCGTCGAGAAGCGCTACAAGTCCTGAGGGCATGGCGTCCGTGCGGCTGCGAGAAGGGTCATGGGGCTCCGTTAGCGGAGCGGGTAGAAGCACCGCAAGCCGCGAAGTTCCCCCGCCTGCCGTTGCCTCGCCCCAAATGCTATGGAATGCTCGGACCCAGGGAGGAGCCGATGCGTGGAAGCCTGAATCCGTTGTTGCTTTCGGTGCTGATTCTCGCTGGCGGGTGCACCGCCGCGGGAGGCGAAAGGCCTGCGGTCCAGCATTTCCCCGTTGATGCTTCGATTGCGCGAGCGGTTCAGTCGAGCGGGGCTCGTCCGCCTTTTTCCTCAGCCGTCCGTGTCGGCGACATCCTCTATCTCTCCGGCCAGATCGGAACCCGGTCGGACGGGACGCTCCCCGAAGGCATCGCAGCTCAGTCGCGCCAGACGATGGAGAATATCGGTGCCGTCCTTAGCCGCGCCGGGCTCGGCTGGGGCGACGTCTTCCACTGCCTGGTGATGATCGACAACATCTCGGACTGGCAAGCCTTCAACGCCGTCTATGTCGGCTACTTCCCACCCGGCCGGCTCCCCGCCCGAAGCGCGCTTGGTGCGGACGGCCTGGCGCTAGGCGCGCTGATCGAGGTCGAGTGCAAAGCTCACGCACCGGCCAGGCGGCGCTAGTGCTGAAGGCAGGCCGGGCGGCGGCCTGGGCGGACGTTCGCCCGATCAGCTTCCCATTCGGTCTCTTCGCATCACCAGCGTCGCGACCAAGCCCGTCGGCTGCCAGTCGTAAGACAGCGAGCCGCCGAGCTGAGTAGCGACGGCGCGCAGGATCATCCGGCTGCCGAACCCCGTCAGCTCAGGCTTGTGGAGGACCTCGGGGCCTCCGCTTTCGGACCAGGTGATGTGGACCAGATCGTCCTCCGTGTGGCCAGCGACGTCCAGCGTTCCGGCTGAGGCAGACAGCGCTCCGTGCTTCACCGAGTTGGTGGCGAGCTCATGGACGACCATCGCAAGCGTACTGGCCGTGGCCTCACCGACCCCCATGCGCGGCACCGCGACACGTATGCGGCCCGAAAAAGCACCCGTATCCTCATATGGTGACAGCAGGACCGCCAAGAGGTCGCCGAGCAGCGCCGCCTTGCCCTGCTCCCCCGGCAGCGGCCGCACCAGATCATGCGCGCGGCCGAGCGAGGTCAGCCGCTTGGTCAGCTGGCGCGTCATCTCTTCCACCGACACTGCCGAGCGGGAGGTAATCTGGGTAAGGGCCGCAGCAATGGCCAACAGGTTCTTGACCCGGTGGCTCATCTCGCCGGCAAGCAGCTCGCTGCCCTCCTCGGCCTGCTTCCTCCCCGTCACGTCGATGAAGATTCCGAACATGGCAGTGTCCGCGGACCCCGCTTCCGCCGCCTGGCCTCTTGCCGAAATCCAGCGGATATCGTCCCCGACCATGATCCGAAAGTCTATCTCATAAGGCCCGGGAACGGATCGCGTGGCCGTGAAGGCCGCTTGCACACGATCTCGATCGGCCGGATGGATGTGTGCCGACAAGTTCTCGAAGCTAACGGTCTGGGACCATGGCAGCCCCCACAACTTGAACGCCCGCTCGTCCATCGCAAAGCGGTCGTCTTCCAGGTTCCACGACCAAAGGGCGACGCAGGCGGCGTCGATGGCCAGGCGGAGGTGTTCAGGGCCCCAGACCTGACGCGGGGAGTCGCCTGCAAAAACGCCGCTTCTTTGCATTTCGACGTTCACTCCCCAGCGCCAGCGCAATGCTCTACTTCAAAAGCTGCGCCGTGCCCACCTTGCGAGCGTCGCGCTATCTTCCGCAGACTGCGGCGCTTCCTGTCGAGGAGACACGCGTCAGGGCCGACGAAGGCGACGTGCTGATCAAGACGCCCTGCGACGCGCAACGCCGCAGCTGAAAGCGCACCTTGCGCGCCCGGAAATCGAGCGAGACCCGGCGGAAAGTCTCCATCAAATCGGTACCGATAAGCAAAGCCGGCCGCTCCGAAAGTCCGAACACCTCGAACGGAGGCACATCTGCAAAAGCCATCGGGACATTGCGAAGGGTGACCGGCCCGAGCCGAAGCTCGGGGATCAGTGCGAGTTGCAACTCGAGGGTCCTACCCGTGACGCCGGTTGCAGTGACCGTCCGCATCTCGCGGCGTCCGCGACGAACCAGCTTGTCGCGAAGGGCGAGGTTGCCGATCGTGATCTGGGATCCAGTGTCGATGACCGCGTCGAGCGATACGCCAGCGGCGCTGACCCGCGTCAGGATCAACTGGCCCCGTCTCAACTGCGCCGTGACCACGATCTCGCCAGGAAAGAATTGGGCGGGCGTGGATGCGTCCTCGACCTTGATCAGTCGCTTCTCGAAATCCATCATCAGGCGCTGGCGGACGAGCGAGTCGATGCCGATCATGCCCGCACCGCCGATATCCCGTTCGCGCAGCGCAGGAAGCTCCAGGTTCCTGATCGTGCTGGGGCCGAGCGTAAGCTCGTCCACCTTGACTCGGTCGACTATGTTGCGGTCGGTCATGTTGTTCAGGACCACTGGCGTGCCGAGCGGCAGCTGCAATTCGCGTGCGATTCGTAGCCCGACCACGGACGTGTCGGCGCCGCTGTCGACGATGAATTGATAAGGTCCGCGGCCATTCACGCGTACCTCCACGCTGAGGCGCGTTTCCACCATACGGGCGTTGATGTCGTCCCCTTCGACCGCCAAAGCATCGTCGATAGCCGCAGGCGGGAGCGGCGGCATCGGCCTCACCCCGGACGGAGCGGGCTTGGGCTTGCTGATCCGGGGGACCTGCGCCGCTGTTCCGGCTTCGCCGGCGGCTACCGTCAAAATCAGACCGAATGCCACGGGCAGGCCTAGGCATGTGCCAGAAAAGCGGCGAGCAACGACGATCGGCGGACGACGTCCGTTTTGTTCGCAGCTAATGGGTCCGGGCGCCTTCTCGATCATGACGCCGTTGCTATAGCAAAGTTCGCAGTGTGCCGTTGAGGTGATTTCCAGAGGGAGGTGTTCATGCACCAAATGCGCGTACCGATCGCCTGCCTCGTCTTGAGCGCATGCGCGATGCCGGCAATGGCTCACATGCAATCCACTCTCCAGGTGGCCGAGGTCCGGCTAGGAGAAGGCGCTCAGTCGCTGTTCGGCACATTCGTCGGGGTCACCGGCAGCAGAACCGCTAATCCCGTACTGATGCTCGCCGGTTCTGGACCAACCGACCGGGACGGCAACAGCCCGGCAGGCGTTGCGGCTGGGTCTTACCGCCTGCTCGCCGAAGAGCTGGCCGCGCAGGGTGTATCTTCGTTGCGCGTGGACAAACGGGGTGTTGCCGCGAGCGCGGCGTCCGCCACTTCCGAACAGGACCTCCGGATCCAGACCTTTGCCGATGACGCACGAGCCTGGGCTAAAAAGCTTCGGGGCGACACCGCTTCTCCCTGTGTTTGGCTGCTGGGCCACAGCGAAGGCACTCTCCATGCACTGCTTGCTGCGCAGCAGAACAAAGACATTTGCGGGCTGGTGCTCGTTTCGCCAGCGGGACGCAAATTGGGCGACATCCTGCGCGAGCAGCTAAGCGCCAATCCCGCCAACGCTCCGATCCTAAGCGAAGCCTTGCAAATCATCGCCCGGCTTGACGCTGGGGAGACGGTGAGCCCCGAAGGTATGCACCCGGCGCTACTTCCGCTGTTCCGACCGAGCGTTCAGCGGTTCGTCATGTCGATGATGGCGATCGATCCGGCCGAGTTGGTCCGCAGCTATGATGGTCCCGTGCTGGTCATTCAGGGTACGACCGACATTCAGACGAGCGTCCTCGACGCTCGACGCCTCGGTGATTCGCGGGCCAAAGTTCGAGTGGAGATCATCGAAGGCATGAACCATGTGCTCAAGACCGCACCTGCGGATCGAGCGGCAAATATCGCGACTTACGGCGATTCCGAACTTCCGCTTACCCCCGGCCTGACCACAAAGATTGTAAGCTTCATCCGACGCTGACGAATATCGACTGCAGCAATTCGCGAGCCGGCCGAGCTCCCTCCCCACAAGAATGTTCAGGGCACCGTGCTAGTCGTGGATCACTCCACGGTGACGCTTTTCGCCAGGTTCCGCGGCTGATCGACGTCCGTCCCCTTCGCCACTGCCACGTGATAAGCGAGGAGCTGGACCGGGATGGCGTAGACGAGCGGCGCGATCAGAGGGTGGACGCGCGGCATCTGGATCGTGGCGACGACGCCATGTCCCGCCTGCGCAACTCCGTCGGCGTCCGAAATGAGGATCACCTTGCCGCCGCGGGCCTGGACTTCCTGCATGTTCGAGACGGTCTTTTCGAACAAAGGGCCGGATGGCGCGAGGACGATGACCGGCACACTGTCGTCGATCAGCGCGATGGGTCCGTGCTTCATCTCGCCGGCGGCATAGCCTTCGGCGTGGATGTAGCTGATTTCCTTCAGCTTCAGCGCGCCTTCCATGGCCATCGGATAATCCGGCCCACGCCCGAGATAGAGGACGTCGCGGGCGCGGGCGACGATCGGCGCCATCGCCTCGATCTCCTCGTCATGCGCTAGTGCCCGGTTCATCGCCGCGGGGGCTTCGGAGAGGTGGGCGACGATCTCACGCTCCTCTTCCTCGCTCATTCGGCCCTTGTCGCGCGCGACCTTGGCGGCAAGGGCCGCGAGAACAGCGAGCTGGCAGGTGAAGGCCTTGGTCGAGGCCACTCCGATTTCCGGGCCGGCGTGGGTGGGAAGAAGGAGGTCCGCCTCGCGCGCCATCGAGCTGGTCGGAACGTTGACGACGACGGCGATCTTCTGCCCCTCGGCACGTGCGTGGCGGAGCGCGGCGAGCGTGTCGGCGGTCTCGCCCGACTGCGAGATGAAGAGCGCCATCCCGCCCGGCTCGAGAACCGGCGCCCGGTAACGGAACTCGGATGCGATATCGAGCTCGACCGGCACCCGGGCGAACTGCTCGAGCCAGTATTTGGCGACCATGCCGGCGTAGAAGCTCGTCCCGCAGGCGACGATCGTGATCCGGGGCACGTCGGCGAAGCTGAAGTCCATCTGCGGAAGTGCGACCTTCTGCTCAAGTGGCCGCAAATATGAAGAGAGCGTCTGCGCGACGACGATCGGCTGCTCGAATATCTCCTTCTGCATGAAGTGGCGGTGATTGCCCTTCTCGACCGCCGCCGCGCTCGCCCCGGACAAGGTGATCGGCCGCTGCACGGGCTGATCGTCCTTGTCGTATATCTGCGTCCCGTCGCGGGTGATGACGACCCAGTCGCCTTCCTCGAGATAGGAGATTTTCTGCGTCAGGGGCGCGAGCGCAAGCGCATCGGAGCCGAGGTAGGTCTCGTCCTCGCCGTAGCCGACGACCAAGGGCGATCCGAGGCGGGCGCCGATCAGCATGTCCGGGTAGCGGCGGCAGAGAATGGCAAGGCTGAAAGCGCCGTGGAGCCGCTTCAGCGTCCGGCTCACCGCCTCGTGCGGCTCGGCGCCATTCTCGAGGTCGCGGCTGATCAGGTGGGCGACGACCTCAGTATCGGTCTGGCTTTCGAAATGCCGCCCCTCCGCCAGGAGCTCGTCCCGGAGCGGCCGGAAATTCTCGATGATGCCGTTGTGGACGAGCGCTACTTCCGCCGTCGCGTGCGGGTGCGCATTGTCGCGGGTGGGGGCGCCATGGGTCGCCCAGCGCGTGTGGGCAATGCCGACGTCACCCGGGAGGGGATCGGCGGAGAGCTCGCGGGCGAGATTGTCGAGCTTCCCCTCGGCTCGGCGGCGTTCGAGCGAGCCCTCGATGATCGTGCAAAGCCCGGCGGAGTCGTAGCCGCGATATTCGAGCCGCCTCAGGCCTTCGACCAGACGCCCGGCGACATCACCCTTGCCGACAATTCCAATGATCCCGCACATTTACGCTGACTTTCTTTGAGTTCGAGCGGTTTTAGCGCGCTTTCTTCTTTGCCGCCATCATCGCCTTGAAGCGGGCGGCCCAGCCGGGCCGCTCCTCCTGCCGCGCTCGGCAGACGGCGAGAGCCCCGTCGGCGACGTCCCTCGTCACCACCGAGCCGGCGCCGACGATCGCCCCCTTCCCCACCGTCACCGGCGCAACGAGCGCGCTGTTCGAGCCGATGAAGGCGTCTTCCCCGATCCTGGTCGGATATTTGAAGAAGCCGTCATAATTGCAGGTGATGGTGCCAGCGCCGATATTGGCGCCCGCCCCGATTTCGGCATCGCCGATGTAGGAAAGGTGGTTCGCCTTGGCGCCGCGCCCGAGCCGCGCTTTCTTCACCTCGACGAAATTGCCGACCTTCGCCTTTTCCCCGATCTCCGCCCCCGGTCGGAGGCGCGCATAGGGTCCGACCTCGGCACCCGACAGAATGTCCGCGCCTTCGATGTGGCTGAAGGAATGGATCCGCACACCCTCGCCGACGCGTACGCCCGGTCCGAAGAAAACGTTTGGAGCGACGACGGTGTCGCGTCCGATCTCGGTGTCGGCCGAGAACCACACCGTCTCCGGAGCGGTGAGGCTCACGCCTGCGGCCATGAACCAGCCGCGGCGGCGGCGCTGCCATTCGGCCTCGACGGCGGCAAGCTCGCCGCGGCTGTTGATTCCGGCCACTTCCCATTCCGCCGTCTCGATCACTGCGGACTTCCGGCCGTCCGCCGCCGCGATCATGACGATGTCGGGTAGGTAATATTCCCCGGCCGCATTGTCGTTGCCGACCCGGCCAAGGAGCGCGAACAGGTCCTGCGCCCGCACCGCCATCAGCCCTGAATTGCACAGGTCGGTCGCCCGCTCCTCCAGCGTCGCATCCTTATATTCGACCATCTTGAAGATCGTACCGTCGGCCCCGGCGATGATCCGGCCGTAATGGAGCGGATCGGCGGGGCGCGAGGCAAGCACCACCACTGCCGGCGCGTCGGCGGCGTTGAGGCGCTCCAGCATCAGCCGCATCGTCGAGGGCTCGACCAGCGGCGTGTCGCCATAGAGGATGAGCACGTCGCCATCGAATCCGGCGAGCGCCGCCTCCGCCTGCTGGACAGCGTGCGCGGTGCCGAGCTGTGGATCCTGCACCGCGACGCTGGCGCCATGCGCCGCCGCAACCGGCTCGAGTTGATCGCGCCCGCTCCCGACCACCACCACCTGCAGCTCCGGCCCCAGAGTGGCGACGCTCGCGAACAGATGATCGATCATCGGCCGCCCGGCGAGCGGATGGAGGACCTTGTGCAGGTCGGACTTCATCCGCGTCCCCTTGCCGGCGGCGAGGACAATGGCTGCGAAGGGCTTGGGCGTGGTCATGAAGCCGCCCCATCGCACGGAAATCTTGCCATTTCTACACCGTCACGCCCGCATTGGCGGCCGCTGGCGCCTCGACTTCGTCCAAAGGTGCCGCGCCAGCATCAGGGGCGGCATCCGCAGCCAGTGCGAGCGGACGTAAAAGGCGAAGCGGAGCGGCCGCCGGGTCGTCTGCCCCCAGCCGTTGCGCGCCAGCAGCCGCCGCTCGAACAAGGCGTCCGAAGCCCGCCAGCGGCCGGCGAGGCGCACCGGCGTTCCGTAGAGCCGCGCCGTCAGCCGCAGCCCGCGGCGCACATGCGGCCCGAGCTGGTGGCGGCGAGCGCGAGCCGCCAGCTCCTCCCAGAACCCCTCATCCTGTCCGAACCGCCGGAGCAGCCGGTCGAGGTCCCACAGGTTCCTGAGGCCGCCTGCGAGATCGCCGTCGGCGAACAGATGCGCGGCGGCGTGAACGATCATGTCCGGCGGGGCAAGGACCCGCAGCCCGCTTCCCAGCGGGACGCTCTCTTCGATCAGCGCCGCAGCGTCCGGCTTCGGCCGCGCCGTCGGCGGCAATATCGTGTGGTGCACGTCGATCATCCGGTCCCGCTCGCGGTGGATGAGCGGCGGCAGCTCGTGCATCCAGCGGCGGTAATAAAGGTCGTCGTACGCATCCTCCTTCACCCATTCCCAGCCCGCGACCAGCAAGGCCTCCTGGACCTGGTCCAGCGCATCGCGAGGCACCAGGATGTCGAGATCGCCGATCGAGCGCCCTTCCGCGGCCGGAAGGCCTGCCGCGGCGAAGGCCGTGCCCTTGAGGAGGATCACCGGCACACCCATCGGCGCCAGCGCCCGCTGCGCCATCTCCGCCTCCCACAGCGCCTGACGTTGGCCTTGCTCGGCATCGGCCCGGGCATCTTCGAGGATCGTGCGGACCCGCGCCGGGAGCGGCTCACCGTCCAGCCTGTGGGCGAGGCTTGCCAGCAGCGATTCCGAGCGCGCCAGTGCGAGCAGCGGAGTCCATTGCTCCGGCGCCAGGCGCGCGGCCCCTGCAGGCTCCCGCAGCAGCGCGACGAAGAGCTGGGCGTCTCTCACGAAAGCTCCGCCCACAAAGCCTCGACCGCCTCCATCGCCGCTTTCCCGTCAGGATAATCGATCGCTCGCGCGGGGACCTCGGTGACGAGGTGGCTCAGCGCTCCAAAGCCTCGCTCGCCGAGCGTGACATAGTTGGTGGAAGCCTGCGTCAGCCGGACGAACACTTCGGCAGCGCCTACCGGCCGCACCGCCGTATCGGCCCCGTAAGTGGGAAATAGGATCAGCGCCGGCCGCGCCGGCTCGCCCATTCGGGCGATCGCATCCTGCCGCGGGCGGAGGTGACGGAGCGTGCCCTTGGGCGTCCCCTTCAGCCACGGCCCGAACCGATCCGGCCCCACCAGCTCCTCCATCGCATGGATCCCCCGGTTCTTGAGGCTGATCGCGCGCGGGAATGGGTGGAGGAGCCAGGTCTCCGGGTCGAGCAGAGCGAATTCGTCGCCCATGAAGCGCCAGCCATGCTCGCCCAGCATCGCCGCCAGCGTCGATTTGCCCGAGCCCGATGCGCCGGTCATCAGCACGCACTTGCCGTCCCGCTCCGCCGCCGAAGCATGGAGCAGGAGGTAGCGCTTCTGCCCAAGCGCCATCTGGAGATTCATCCCCATCTCGGCTGCGAGCAATCCGTGGGCGAGCGCGAGCGGCGCAGCGTCGGGAAGCACATAATCCCCGCGGATCGCCACGGACGGCTTCATCCAGCGCCGCCACGGCCGCTCGGCCTCCAACCGAACCGAGAAATCCGCAACCCCTCCTTCCGGCGGAGGATAGCCTTCGTAAAGCCGTTGAAGGGAAGCCACCGGGGCGCGCCACTCGGAGCCGACGCGGAAGCCGACCGGCCCCACCTGCACCGCAAATTCGTGCCTCATGCGCGCCTCACCAGCCCGGCCGCCTCGAGCTCGGCGAGCCGCGCTTCCATCTCGGCTTCGCCGCCCTCGATCTCGAAGCTTTCGGACAGCCGCCGCGCGAGCTCTGCCGCGTCGGCCCCCTCGCCGCGCAATGCGGCAAGGATCTGGGGTGCGGGGGGAGCGAGGATGTGGGTCATGCCCGAAGGCACATGGAACAGCGCCGTCAGCCCGTCGAGCTCGACGGCCCGGACCAGCTCCTCGGGATCGGCGATGTACAGTGGACCGGCCATCCGCCGGTCCTTAGATCAGCGCGGCATCTGCAGCGAGGCGTAGCAGGTAAATCCGCTCATCCCCGCCTGCAGACGGCGAATATAGTTGGCGTAAGCCTGAGCGGATTGGGAATCGATCCCGGCTGGCGACGGCCCGCCGCGAAGCATCACCTTCACTTCCTCGCCCGTCAGCGCTCGCGGGGCGGGCGGGAATGAACCGGGCGTGCCGGGGGCGACGAGGCTTCCGTCGGGGGCGATATAGTTGCCGGCCGCCTGCGGAGCGGGCACCGGTATCTGGCAGTTGAGCACCGAGCCCGCCGTCTGCGCGAGCGCAGGGCGGATGGTGACGACCGTCGAAGCGGCCGCCGCGCCCAAGGCGAGCACCATCCGGCGGCTGGGCGCCGGCTGCGTCTGCTGCTGGTCGGTCTCTTCGCTCATGGCCTCAACTCGATACAGTGGCGCCCTTTATTAAGCGTAAAAGCGCCGTGTTGCGAGCAGTAGCGCCCATTCGGCCATCCCGCTAAGGGACAGTCCGATGGCATCCGGGCGGACAAAGCGGCTTACCCTCGCCGCGGCCACGGCCATGGCGGGGCTGGTGCTGGCCGTGCTCGCCGGGGCTCCCATTGCCGCAGCGGCGCTCGCCGGCGCGGCCGGCGCGGCGGCGGCGGCGCTGCTTTCCTGGCGGGATCGGTCGCCGATCGAGGCGGCGCCGCCCGCGCCTGAAACGGCGCCGGCCGCGGCCGAAGCCATTGCCGCCCTTCCCGAGCCGGTGCTGATGATCCGCGATCGCAAGGTCCTCGTCGCCAATCCGGCGGCGCGCACCTTGCTCGGCGCCCATATCGAGGGCGTCGACGTCCGGCTCGCGATCCGACACCCCGCCGCGGCCGAGCATCTGACCGGCACGGCGGACCAGCCGGCGCGGATCGAGCTTGAAGGCCTCGGCGGCGAGGAGCGGCGCTGGGAGATGGAGACGGCCTTGCTCTCAGGGGGCACTCGACTGGTGCGGCTCATCGACCGCGGCCAGGCGATCGCCGCCGAGCGGATGCGAACCGACTTCGTCGCCAATGCCAGCCACGAGCTCCGGACCCCGCTCGCCACCCTGCTCGGCTTTCTCGAAACCTTGCAGGACGAGGCCGCGGCCGAGGACAAGGCCCTCCGCACCCGCTTCCTTGGGGTCATGTTCGACGAAGCCAAGCGAATGCACCGCCTCGTCGACGACCTCATCTCACTTTCAAGGATTGAGGGGGAGCGCTTCAGCGCCCCCAGGGAGCCGGTCGCTTTGTTGGCCCTCGGACACGAGGTGCAGCGGTCCTGCGGACCAATCGCGGAGGAAAAGGGGACTGAAATCCTGATCGAGAACCTCCTGGAGAGCGAGCCGGTCGTTCCCGGCGACCGGACGCAGCTTCACCAACTGCTCCAGAACCTCGTCGTCAACGCAATCAAATATGGCCGCCCCGGAACGCCCGTTACGATCCGCTTCAATGAGAGCGGCCCCGGAATGCTCCGCCTCAGCGTCGTCGACCAGGGGGAAGGGATCGCTCCGGAGCACCTCCCGCGCCTCACAGAACGCTTCTACCGAGTGGAGCCGAGCAGAAGCCGCGCCATGGGCGGCACCGGCCTCGGCCTTGCCATCGTCAAGCACATCGTCGGTCGCCACCGCGGGCGGCTGGAGATCATGAGCCGGCGCGGAACGGGGACGGTGGTCGAGGTGTACCTACCGCGTACCACCGAGGCGCTGTCATCAAAGAGTCACTGAAGCGTCACAGAAGGCTCTTCGAGCGGACCTATCAATGCCGTCGAACCAAGTTCGAGGGAGGCAATTTTGAAGAAGAACGTCCTGACCGCCGCAATAACCGTGCTGGCTCTAGCAGCCTGCGATTCCAAGCCGAAGCAGCAGATCCAGATCGTCGGCTCGTCGACCGTTTACCCGTTCACAAGCGCCGTCGCCGAGCAATTCCAGCGCGCCACTCCCGGGACCGGCGTCACCGTCGAATCGACCGGCACCGGCTCGGGGATGAAGCTCTTCTGCGCCGGAGTCGGCGACGATCATCCGGATCTCACCAATGCGTCGCGCCGAATCAAGAAGTCCGAGCTCGAGGACTGCGGGAAGAATGGCGTGAAGCAGGTGGTCGAAATTCCCGTGGGCATCGACGGTCTTGCCCTCATCCAGTCGAACAACGGCCCGGCGCTCAACCTGACACCGCGCGACGTCTACATGGCGCTCGCCGCCACCCCTTTCGGGAAGCCGAACACGGCCAAGACGTGGAAGGACGTCAACCCGGCCCTGCCGGCGATCGCGATCCGGGTGCTCGGCCCGCCGCCGACGTCCGGCACCCGCGACAGCTTCGCCGAGCTTATCCTCGAGAAAGGCTGCGACAGCGATCCAGCGATGAAGGCGCTCAAGGCGAAGGACAGCGACAAGCACAAGGAAATCTGCACCAAGGTCCGCGAAGACGGCCCGTTCGTCGAAGCGGGCGAGAACGACAATCTACTCGTCTCCAAGGTCGCGCAGGACCCGAACGCCATCGGAGTCCTCGGCTACAGCTTTCTCGAGGAGAACAGGAACCAGGTCCGCGGCATCCCGTTGGGCGGCATAGCGCCGACCGCGGTGACCATCTCCACGCTCGAATATCCGGGCGCGCGGCAGGTCTATGTCTATGCCAAGGGGGAGCATGTGAACGCCATCCCGGCCATTCGCGAGTTCCTTGCGGAATATGCGCGGGCCTGGGGCAAAGGCGGTTACCTCCAGCGGCGCGGCCTCATTCCTTCGCCCGCCGACGTGCAGGCGCAGGCCACCCGGGCTGCGACGGAGCTCGTTGCGATGTCTCCGGACGGCCTGAAGTAAGCGAGGAACAGTGTCGGCATTCGCGCTTGCATTGCTGATCCTGGGGCTTGGCGGAATCGCTTGGGCGGCGGCGCGCGCTCGGGCTAAGGCCTTCCTGGCGCCCGGCGCGGCCCGGCCGCATTCGCTTCCGGCCTATCACGGCTGGTATGTCGCGCTTTGGGCGGCCCTGCCGGCGCTCCTCTTTCTCGCCGTCTGGACGCCGATCTCGGAAGGCCTGGTGCGGGAAGCGGTGCTGGCGAGCCCCGGCGCCGCCAGCCTGCCTAGCTTCGAGTTCCAGCGCGAGACGATCCTGACCGAAGCGCGGGAAATTGCCGAAGGTGTCCGCCCCGGCGGCTTCTATTCGCAGTCGAACGAGATCGCCCCCGTCTACGAAAGCGCGCTCGGCCGCTATGGCCTGATCGGCGCGGTCGGCGCCTTCCTCCTCGCCTTTGCCGGCGGCGCCTTTGCGTTCAGCCGGGTCTCGCCCGCATTCCGCGCCCGCACCCGGGTCGAGCGGCTGGTGATGGGCACATTGCTGGTCGCATCGCTGATCGCGGTTCTCACGACGCTCGGCATCGTGCTGTCGCTGCTGTTCGAATCGCTTCGATTCTTCTCGATGGTCTCGCCGGTCGAATTCCTCACCGGCCTCAACTGGAGCCCGCAGACGGCGATCCGCGCCGACCAGGCCGGCTCGTCCGGCGCCTTCGGGGCGATCCCGCTCTTCTGGGGGACCATCTTCATCGGCGCGATCATCGCCATGATCGTTGCGATCCCCCTCGGCCTGATGAGCGCCATCTACCTCACCCAATATGCCAGCCCCACGCTCCGGCGGTGGATGAAGCCGCTCCTCGAAATGCTCGCCGGCGTTCCGACCGTCGTCTACGGCTATTTCGCCGCGCTGACGGTGGCGCCGGCGGTGCGCGACTTCGGACAGGCGATCGGGATTGCCGGCGCTTCTTCCGAAAGCGCGCTGGCCGCCGGCCTCGTCATGGGGATCATGATCATCCCATTCGTCTCCTCGATGGCGGACGACTCGTTGAACGCGGTTCCCGGCGCCATGCGGGACGGCTCGCTGGCCATGGGCGCGACCCCTTCGGAGACGATCCGCAAGGTGCTGATCCCGGCGGCGCTTCCGGGCATCGTCGGCGGAGTCCTCCTCGCCGTCAGCCGGGCGATCGGCGAGACGATGATCGTCGTCATGGCCGCCGGCCTCTCCGCCAACCTCACCGCCAACCCGTTCGCCAGCGTCACCACGGTGACGACCCAGATCGTTCAGCTCCTCACCGGCGACCAGGAATTCGACAGCCCGAAGACGCTCGCCGCGTTCGCGCTCGGCCTCGTCCTGTTCATCGTCACCCTCCTCCTCAACATCGTGGCTCTCCGCGACGTCAAGAAGTACCGCGAAGCTTATGAGTGACGTCGCCCGCACCCCGACCGACTGGAACACGGAGGCGATGCAGCGCCGGATCCGGCGGCGCTACGGCGCCGAGCGGCGCTTCCGCCTGATCGGGCTCGGCGCGATCCTGCTGTCGGCAGGGTTTCTCGCTTTCCTGCTCGTCACCATGCTTAGCAAGGGCATCGGCGGCTTCTCGCAGACGCAGGTGAAGCTCGAAATCGCGCTGCCGCAGACCGGCTCGGTACTGACGGGCGCGGACGTTGAAGCCGCCGTCGCTGCGGCGGCTACGCAGCAATATGGCGCAGAAGGGCCGCGCCTCCTCTCGGAGAGCGCCTGGGTGACCGTGCGGAACCGGATCGAAGACGATCTGGCTGCCGCGGGACGGCCCCTGACCGTCTGGGTGCCCGCGGCCAGTCCGATCGACATGGCGGCCAAGTCGGAGGGCGATACGGAGGCCGAGCGGCTTCATTCGGCGCTCGAACGCCGCGGCGCCGTCCGCACCGGCTTCAACTGGAATTTCCTCGGCTCCGCCGACGCGACCGATCCTGCCGCGGTGGGCATCTGGGGCGCCTTCAAGGGCTCGCTTCTGACGATGCTGGTGACGATCGCCCTCGCCTTTCCGATCGGCGTATTGTCGGCGGTCTACCTCGAAGAATATGCCCCGCGGAACCGATGGACCGACATGATCGAGGTGTCGATCAACAACCTTGCCGCCGTCCCCTCGATTATCTTCGGCCTGCTCGGGCTCGCCGTGTTCCTGAACTTCATGCACCTGCCCCGATCGGCGCCGCTCGTCGGCGGGCTGACGCTCGCGCTGATGACGATCACCGGCATCGTCATCAGCG
>Ga0216301_1000038_pt1 | contig 31610 bp, 25 predicted proteins | sample 4hB_Boncat_minus_FD_156203 | JGI IMG/M metagenome (GOLD analysis project Ga0216301, IMG submission 156203) | Terrestrial sediment cell enrichment communities for BONCAT metagenomics from Utah, United States - 4hB_Boncat_minus | ecosystem: Environmental > Terrestrial > Deep subsurface > Rock...
CTCCGGAGCGGCTCATCGTCCCAGATGCCCATGCGGTAGTAGCCGGTGGCGATGAGCCGCTCCGGAGTGCGATCGCCCAGCTCGTCGCCGGCCAACTGCTCCGTCACGAACTGGTCGTACGGCTTGTCCTGGTTGAAAGACTGGATGACGTAGTCGCGGTAGCGCCACGCGTTCGGCTTCGCGCCATCGCGCTCGTAGCTGTTCGTCTCGGCGTAGCGGACGAGGTCCAGCCAGTGGCGGCCCCACTTCTCGCCGTACTGGGGCGACTGGAGGAGCTGGTCGACAACCTTCTCCCACGCCTGGGGCGAGTTGTCCGCCACGAACGCCTCCACCGCCTCGGGAGACGGGGGCAGGCCGATCAGATCGTAGTAGGCGCGGCGGATGAGCGCGATCTTGCCCGCGCGCGGGTTCGGCGTCAGTTTGGCCGCTTCGAGCCGCTTCAGGACGAAGGCGTCGATGGGATTGCGGACCCAGCCCTTCGTCTTCACCACGGGCACAGCCGGACGCTTCACCGGCTGGAACGACCAGAAACGCTTCGTCTCCGCCGTGACGGCCGGGGGACCGTGGTGGCCCTTGGGCTCCAGCGAGGCGTGCTCGCTAGCCCACGGCGCGCCCATGCTCACCCAGCGTGCGAATACGTCGATCTGCTTCTGCGGCAGCTTGCCCTGCGGGGGCATCTTGCGGCCGTGATAGTTGACGGCGGCCAGCAGCAGGCCCTCGCCCGGCTTCCCCGGGGAGAGGGAGGGACCACTGGCGCCGCCCTTCAGCACGGCTTCGCGCGTGGTGAGGCGCAGGCCGCCCTGGGGCTTGTCGCCGCTGTGGCAGGCGATGCACTTGGCCTGGAGGAGCGGCATCACCTCCGCGGTGAAGAAGCGCGCGCCCTCCTCCGCCGACCCGGCGGGAGCGGCAGGCACCTTCGCAGCGGGCGTCGCCGCCTTCGGCTTGGCGGGAGCAACGACCTTGCGAGGCGTGGGACGCGGCGCGGCGCTGGCGCCCAGGGCCGCAGCGGCCAGCACCGAGGCGACAGGGATGAACCGCAGGATGGGCTTCGACATACTTTACCTCTTCAAGGCCGCAGACACCAGGACGGACGCGCGATGCGGGGAGACAAGTCCCTATTAGTTACCAGGCGCCGGCTCCATTCGGTTCCGGCGACAGCGCCGGGACCACGGAGTTCGTGAGATGCTCGAGGATCGCGGCGACGGCGCCCTGCCGCTTGCTGCCCTGCGCCTGGACGATGCGGCAGCCGGCGAAGGAGGGCGGCAGCGCGCGCCGGCCCGTCTCCTCGACGAGACGACCGAAGAGCGCCGGGTCGGCGGCGAACAGGCGGCCGTGGACGAACAGGTTCGACGGGTTGAAGAGGTTGATGACCGCCGCCAGGCCCACCGCCAGGTAACGGGAGGCGCGGTCTAGCTCTTCACAGGCGACGGCGTCGCCCCGGCGGATGCTCTCGGCCGCTTCCTCCAGCCCCACTCGGCGGCCGAGCCGCTGGGAGAGCGCCCGCGTGAGGGCGGTGTCGCTCGCCACCGTCTCCAGGCAGCCCTGGTTGCCGCAGCCACAGGTCCGGCCGTCCGGCGCGACCGTGATGTGGCCGATCTCTCCGGCCAGCCCGCTGTGACCCGTGAGGAGACGTCCGCCGCTCAGCACACCCAGGCCGATGCCGGCGCTTACGTCCAGCATGGCGAAATCGTCGATGCCCTGCGCGTTTCCGAAGCGCCGCTCCGCCAGACAGAGCGCGTGCGACTCCTGGACCAGCACGCAGTCCACGCCCAGGCGCTCCGCCAGATCGAAGCCGGGGCTGCGGCCATTGGTGAGCGGGACGTTCGGCGAGAGGACGCCGCGCTGCCGGCGATAGTCGATGAGGCCCGGCATGCTGATCGCCATGCCCAGCGTAGCGACGCCGCCGCGATCCATCATCCGGCGCGCGTGCTCGGCCGCCGCGTCGAGCAGCGCCTCGTACGTGGCCGGGGTGGGGAAGCGGCCGGTCCGCTCGCGGTGGATCTCGCCGTCCAGCCCCGCGCAGACGACCCGGCACTGCTCCACGTCGATCACGAGACCCAGCACCTGGGCGCGCTCGCTGGCGAGGCGCAGCTTCTTGGCCGGCCGGCCGCGGCCCAGCTCGGGCGCGTCGCCTTCCTCCAGGAAGCCGGCGCGCAGCAAGGACTCCACCGCCTTCGAAGCGGTGGGGGCGCTGATGCCGGAGTGGCGGGCGACCTCGGCGCGCGACATCGGACCCCGCGCCTGGATGGCGCGGAGCACCTGGCGCTCGTTGATCTTGCTTAACAAAGCCGGCTGCACCAGGGAAGGCTGGTTCACCGGAATGTCTTCGGCAATAAGACCGGGCATGGCCGCTCGCTCTTCAAATCTACGCACCGCGTCATCCTCACGGGCGTAGCCTACCTCATTGTAGGCATCGCCCAGCTTTTCGTCAACAGCCTTAACTAAATAGCCTTAATTAACTCGGCGCCGCCTTACTCCACTTTGAATGTCCGGGCCGCCAGCACGTACGCTACGGCCGCCCAGGCGAACATTCCCAGGAGGTACGGCCAGACCTCCAGCAAACCCGCGCCATCCAGGGCCACCTTCCGGAGGGAGTTGTTCAGGTAGGAGAGGGGGAGGTTGTTTCCGATCACCTGGATCCAGGCCGGCAAGTCGTCGATGGAGAAGAAGACGCCGGCCAGCAGCACCTGGGGCAGGTTGAAGAGGTTGAGGACCACGGGAAGGGTGTGCTCGTCCTCGGCCACATTCGACATCAGGATGCCGAACCCGATGAACGAGAGGATGCCCAGGAACGAGAGCCCCAGCATCTGGAGCAGCGTGACCCAGCCGTTGACGAGGGTGAACTGGAAAGCGACCACGCCCACGAGGATCAACACCGCCGCCTGGATGACCGCCTGGAGCGAGCGGCTGAGACCCTGCGCGACGACGAAGGTGAGCGGCCGGACGGCGGTTGCGAACATGCGCTTGAGGACAAGGGTGCGGCGCAGCGTCGCCAGGTTGTACGCGATGCCGAAGGTGGCGAGGGAGAGCATCGAGAAGCCGATCTGCCCCGGCAAGATGAAGTCGATGTGGCGATGCGCCCGCCCGGGCACGGCGCTGCGTGCGAGCTGGAACGCCGGCTGGGTGACGCCGGCGGCGCGCAGGCTCATCGAAGCGACGAGGCCCTGGAGGTAGCTCTCCACCAGCTCCCGGTCGCGCGAGGGGCGGTCGGCGGTGACGAGCGTCACCGTGGCGGGTGAGCCGGGACCGTCGGCCAGGATGCCCGCGATCTTTCCCCGCCGGAGCTGGTCCTCGAGGGCGGGGCGGCTGTCCGACACCAGCTCCAGGGGAGAGTCAGCCGCCTGCGTCGCGTTTTCGACCTGCGCGTAGACGGGATTGGTGCGGTTGTGATCCGTGGGGACACCCAACCGGACGCGCGTGCGGCCGTTGCCCAGCATGCCGAACACCAGGACGAACACGAGGGGGAAGATGAAGCTGAAGAAGTAGCCGGCTTTGTTGCGGAACGTGGCGCGCAGGATGTACTTCGCGAGGCCGAAGCCGACCTGGACCTGGCTGGCCGCGACGGGAGGGGGAGGGCTAGCTGTCACGGAGCGCCCTCCCGGTGAGATCGAGGAACACGTCCTCCAGCGTGGCGGGCCGCACCTCGACGGGGCGCTCGAAGCCGCGATCCACCAGGTTCCGGATCAGGCCCGAGGGGGTTCCCTCGGCGAGGACGCGGCCGTGGTCCATGATGACCAGCGTGTCGCAGAGCTGTTCGGCTTCATCCATATAGTGCGTAGTGAAAACGACGGTGACGCCGCGCTCCCGGATGTCGCGGATCACCTCCCACAGGTTGATGCGCGCCTGGGGGTCGAGGCCACGCGTGGGCTCGTCGAGGAACACCAGACGGGGATCGTTTACCAGAGTCGTGGCGAGGGAGAAGCGCTGCTTCAGCCCGAGGGAAAGCTTCGCGTAGGGAGAGGCGGCCTTCTCCTCCAGCCCGAACTTCGCCAGCAGCTCGGAAGGCCGCACCGGCACGCCGTACATCACGCCGAACATCTCCAGAAGCTCGGTAAGGTTGAGGTAGGGATAGAACCCGGCGGATTCCAGCTGAATGCCGATACGACCCCGGATGGCGGCGGCATCCTTACGGACATCCAGCCCGTCCACCAGCACCGTGCCGGAGGTCGCCGGCTTCAGCGTCTCGATGATCTCCAGCGTGGTGGTCTTTCCGGCGCCATTCGGGCCGAGCAGTCCGAAGATCGAACCCCGCTCCACCTGGAAGCTGACGCCGTCCACCGCGGCGGCGTCTCCATATTTCTTGACGAGGTCGCGGACCTCGATGATGTCCTTCATTCCTCTCCGCTTCCCTCGCTTCCGGTCGCCCTCGAGACCGCCCCGCAGGACCAGCGCGCCCGCCTCTATCCGTGTCCCGGCGCCGCGACTTCGACCGCCGATATGCAGGTCCGGCGGAATCGGGGCAGGACACCGGCCGAGGCGCGCTTAAGGATTAGTGGCGCAGCCGGGCGGACGGGCGGCAGGCCGCTCTGCGGGCTTCCAACGATCTGGCCGCGACGGGGTTCCGGAAGCGTGATACGCATAAGAGACGCGCGGCTCTCGCGGTTCCGAATTCCGCCCCGGCGCCTGCTTCCGGTTAGCCGCCTCCGTTATTATCGCCTGCGCGGGTCATGCCTGGATGAAAGGCGCTCGCAAGTGTGCGCCGATCCTCGAAACGGCCGCCCAGCTCACTCCCTAGCTAGCCGGCGCTAGCCCCGGATGAGCGTCTATACTTATCAATTTTTCTGCTTAATTGCGGGAGATATATTATGAAAACTACTAACCCGAGCAGTGATAAACTGAAAAAGAGCCGGTGACGAGGTGGCGGGGAGCGGTCCGCAACGATCCCGGAGCGCCGCGCCCAGCCAACGACGCCAGGATGTTTGAACGCAGTCACGATATGCCCAGGATACGGTTCCAACAGTATGCGTGGGGGTTGTTGGGTTACAACCTGGCTGTCATCCTGGGGGGCGCTTTCGTCCGGGCGAGCATCTCGGGCGATGGCTGCGGCCAGCACTGGCCGTCGTGCAACGGCGAGCTGATCCCGCACACGGGGCGGTTGGCTACCCTCATCGAATTCGGCCACCGGCTGTCGACGGGGGTGCTGCTGCCGCTGGTGATCGCGCTGGTGATCTGGGCCTTCCGCGCCTACCCGAAAGGGCACCCGGCGCGGGGGGGAGCATGGGCTGTCCTCGGGTTTACACTCGCCGAGGCGCTCATCGGCGCGGGCCTCGTGCTCTACCGGCTGGTGGCGCACGATCAGTCCGTATCGCGGGCGTTCGTGATGCCGGCCCACCTGGTCACCACCTTCTTCTTGTTGATGGCGCTTAGTCTCACAGCCTGGTGGGGAGGGGGCGGCCGGCGGCTGCAACTGCGAGGGCAGGGACCGCTCGGCTGGGCGCTGGTCGTGGGGCTGCTGTCCACACTGCTCCTGGGCGTGAGCGGGGCGATTACCGCGCTGGGCGACACCCTCCGGGTGAGCGCTCCGGACCTGACGCCGACGACGCATCTCCTGCTGGGGCTGCGGATCTACCACCCCGTCATCGCCATCTCCACCGGTCTCTACCTGGCCATCATCATCGGGCTGACGATGCGGACACGGCCGGCGGAGACGACGCAGGGGTGGGCGCGGGCCACGGCGTTCGTCTACGCGGCCCAGATGGCGGCGGGGATGGTGAACCTCGCCCTGCAAGCGCCCATCTGGATGCAGCTCGTCCACCTGCTGCTGGCGGATCTGTTCTGGGTGAGCCTCGTGCTGATGACTGCATCCGCCCTGGCCGAGGGGGAACCGGTGACCCATTTCACGCATCCGGCCTCCAGCGACGGCGCTCCGGCGCCCGATCTCCGGCGTCCGATCTGGAAAGACTACCTGGCGCTCACCAAGCCGCGCGTTATCAGCCTACTGGTGGTGACGACGCTCGCGGCGATGGCGATCGCGGCCGGGGGCGAGAACCGAACTCATCTGAGCTTCGGACTGTATCTGGCGGTGGGGCTGGGCCTGTATATGGCGGCGGGCGCGGCGAACGCCATCAACATGGTGCTGGAGCGCGACCTGGACCTGGCGATGGGCCGCACGGCCACGCGGCCCACGGTGACGCAGGCCATCCCGCCGCGCTCGGCCATCGGTTTCGCAGTGCTGTTGATGATCGGCTCGTTCGCGCTGCTGTGGGGAACGGCGAACCTGTTGACGGCGCTGCTGGCGCAGGCCGGGCTGGCGTTCTACATCATCGTTTACACGCTGCTGCTGAAGCGCCGGACCTGGGCCAACATCGTGATTGGAGGGGCGGCCGGCGCGTTCCCGCCGCTGGTCGGCTGGGCCGCCGTTACGGGCGATCTCGGGCCGCTCGCCTGGTGCCTCTTCGGCATCGTCTTCTTGTGGACGCCGGTGCATTTCTGGGCGCTCGCCATCCTCATCAAAGAGGACTACGCGCGGGCCGGAGTGCCCATGCTGCCGGTGGTGCACGGCGACCGCGCGACCGTGGTCCAGATCGCGGGCTATACGGTGCTGACGGTGGCGATCTCCGTGCTGCCGCTGCTGCTGTCGGAGAAGAACGGGCACGCAGCGGTCGGCGGGTTCTACCTGGGGACGGTGGCGCTGCTGAACGGAGTGCTCGTGCTGCGGAGCTATCAGCTTTACCAGCGGCCCGATCACCAGCGGGCTCGCTCGCTCTTCAAGTATTCTATGGTGTACCTGGCGCTTCTCTTCCTGGCGATGGCCGTGGACCGGACCCCCTGGATCTAGGAACGACGAAGCGCTGAACGAGCTTCAGCGGTGCTGAAAGGGCACGTATGCCGCAGCTATTCCATCCGAGCACGAACGTTCTCTCCAAACTGAGCATCGTGAGCATGGCGCTTGGGGTTCCCGTTATTGGGGCCCTGGCGTACTTCACGAACATGAGCTACGCGACGCAGCTCCGGGTGCCGCGCGAGCAGCCGGTGGAGTTCAGCCACAAGCACCATGTGGGCGACGATGGAATTGACTGCCGCTATTGCCATACGTCCGTGGATAAGGCCGCCAGCGCGGGGATGCCGTCTACCCACACCTGTATGACGTGCCACTCCCAGATCTGGAACGACAGCCCGCTGCTGGAGCCGGTGCGGGAAAGCTTTCGGACGGGCAAGCCGCTGCCGTGGACGCGGGTCCACGACCTGCCGGACTTCGCCCAGTTCAACCACAGCATCCATGTGAAGAAAGGCGTCGGCTGCGTCTCCTGCCACGGGCGGGTGGACGAGATGCCGATGATGTGGAAAGAGAAGCCGCTGACGATGGAGTGGTGCATTAGCTGCCATCGGAACCCGGAGAAGCACCTGCGGCCGCGCGAGCGGGTGTACGATATGGCCTGGGACCCGCACAAGAACCAGAAAGACGTGGGAGCCAAGCTGCTGAAGGAGTACCACATTCTGAGCAAGTTCCAGCTCACCAACTGCTCGACGTGCCATTACTAGGCGCGCAGGGGGAAGCCGGGCAGGGAACGGCGAGGGACTGAGACGAAGAGACCGGGGCAGTTGAGGGACGGGGCGGTGAACGGGGAGAGCGGGACGCAATCATGGAAGATCAAGGAATGACTGAGGCGACGCCGACAAGCAGAGTCAGCGCGGCCGACTTCGTCCCTCTCACGCAGATCGAGCCGCCGGCGCCGCGACTGGCCGAGGCGGCTATCCGGGAGCGGCTGGCCGGAGCGCAGGGACGGGGCTGGTGGCGCAGCCTGGACGAGTTGTCGAATAGCGGCGACTTCCAGAAGTATCTGGAGCGAGAGTTTCCGCTCGCCGCCCCGCGTGACATGTCGCCGCTGAGCCGCCGGGAGTTCTTCCGGCTGATGGGGGCCACGCTCGCCCTGGCCGGCGTGGCCGGCTGCGGCTACCAGCCCGCCGAGAAGATCGTGCCGTACGTGGAGCAGCCCGAGTCCATCGTGCCGGGCAAGCCGTTGTTCTACGCGACGGCGTTCGAGCGCGGCGGCTACGCCTACGGCGTGCTGGGCGAGCAGCACATGGGCCGGCCGGTGAAGCTGGAAGGCAACCCGGACCATCCCGCCAGCCTCGGCTCCACCGACGTCCTGACGCAGGGAGCGCTCTGGTCGCTGTATGATCCGGACCGCTCGCAGGCGGTGCGCCACCTGGGCGACTACACCACCTGGGACGCTTTCCTGGGCGCTATCGCGGAGCCGCTGCGGCTCCAGCGCCAGAAGCGCGGCGCCGGGCTGCGCATCCTTATGGGAACCACGACCTCGCCGACGATGGCCGCCCAACTGCGGCGGTTGCTGGCGCGCTATCCGGAAGCGAAAGTCCACCACCACGAGCCGGCGGGCCGGGATGCGGTCCACGAAGGCACGCGACTGGCGTTCGGACGGGCGCTGAACCCGGTCTACCACTTCGATCGGGCGGCGCGGGTCCTGTCCCTCGACTCCAATTTCTTCCAGGATGAGCCGGGCAGCGTGCGCTACGCCCGCGACTTCATCCGGGGCCGCCGCGTGCGGGACGGGGCGAAGGAGATGAACCGCCTCTATGTGGCGGAGAGCACTCCGACCATCACCGGCGCGAAGGCGGACCACCGGCTGCCCGTGCGAGCGAGCCAGATCGAGGCGCTGGCGCGCTCGGTGGCGAGCGCGCTCGGGGTGGCGGGCGCCGCCGGGAGCCCGCCGCCGGCCGGCGTGCCCGCCGACTGGATCACCGCAGTGGTGGAAGACCTGCGCTCGCACGGCGGCAGCAGCCTGGTGGTGCCGGGACCGCACCAGACGGCGCCGGTCCACGCGCTGGCCCACGCCATCAACTCCGCGCTCGGCAACGTCGGGAAGACGGTGACGTTCACCGCGCCGGTGGAGGTCCACTTCACGGAGCCCGCCAACTCGCTGAAGACGCTGGTGGATGACATGAATGGGGGCCGGGTGGAGCTGCTGGTGATCCTCTCCAGCAACCCCGTCTACAGCGCGCCCGCCGACCTGAACTTCGCAGCAGCGCTGGGAAAGGTGCGCGAGCGCATCCACATGGGGATGTATGACGACGAGACGGGCGTGCAGTGCCAGTGGCACCTCCCCGAGTCGCACTTCCTGGAAGCGTGGGGCGACGCGCGAGCCTACGACGGCTCCGCCAGCGTCATCCAGCCGCTCGTCCAGCCGCTGTACGGCACGCGTTCCTGCCTGGAGTTGGTGCAGGCCCTGGTGGACGGGGAAGCGCGGCCCGGCTACGATCTGGTCCGCGAGCAATGGATCGGGCGCGACCCGCGCTACGCAGCCCGTCCGGAGGCGGCGACCGGCGCGGGAGGCGGCCCCGCATTCACGGGAGGCGCTGCCGGCGCGGGCGCAGCGGCAGGCGCGGGAGCGGCTACCGCTGGCGGAGCGACAGGCGCCGGAGGAGCGGGCGCCGGTGGCGGAGCAGCAGGCGGGGCCGGGGGCGGCCGCGCCGGAACGTCCCAGGCGCTGGTCGGCTCACCGGAGTTCGAACGCTTCTGGCACGACGCGCTGCTGAAGGGGATCATCGCGGGAACGGCCTCGCCGGCGCACACGGTGGGGACGGCGACCGTCCCGCCGGCGAGCGCGCCCACGGCGGGCGGGATGGAGATCGTGTTCCGGCCCGACCCGACGGTGTGGGACGGCCGCTACGCGAACAACGCCTGGCTGCAGGAGCTGCCCAAGCCCATCACCACGCTCACCTGGGACAATGCGGTGCAGATCAGCCCGGCCACGGCCAAAGGGCTGAAGCTGAACACCAAAGATAAGGTGACGTTGACTTACGGGGGCCGCACGCTCCCAGCGGCCGTCTGGATCACACCCGGCCATCCAGACGAGTCGGTGACCCTCACGTTGGGTTACGGCCGGACGCAGGCAGGCAAGATCGGGACCGGGACCGGCTTCAACGCCTATACAGTGCGGACGGCCGAGGCGCCCTGGTTCGGCGGCGGGGTGGAGCTGCGGAAGGCCGGCGGGGAGTACAACCTGGTCCCGTCGCAGCATTACTTCAGCACCGAGGGCCGGGACATCGTCCGCACGGGCCGCTTCGACGATTTCGTCAAGAACCCCGAGCACCCTTCGTTCATGCAGGTGGGCGAGCACGGCGAAGGCGAGCTGCCGACCCTCTATACCGAGGAATGGCCTTCGGACCGGAAGAGCGGAGCGGGAGCGGCCCACGGGAAAGGCGGCACGTGGGAAGGGGAAGGCTACAACGACCTTCCGATCCCCGCCTGGGGCATGGTCATCGACCAGAACGCCTGCATCGGGTGCAACGCCTGCACCATCGCGTGCCAGGCCGAGAACAACATCCCGACCGTGGGCAAAGACCAGGTCGCGATGAACCGCGAGATGCACTGGATTCGTGTGGACAACTACCGGTGGGGCGGGGCGGAGAACCCGGAAACGGTGTTTCAGCCGGTGCCGTGCATGCACTGCGAAAAGGCGCCCTGCGAGCCGGTGTGTCCGGTGGAAGCGACCAGCCACAGCGCCGAGGGCATCAACGAGATGACCTATAACCGCTGCATCGGCACGCGCTACTGCTCCAACAACTGCCCTTACAAGGTGCGGCGCTTCAACTTCCTCCAGTATTCGGACCACCAGACGCCGACGTTCCAGATGATGCGGAACCCGGACGTCACCGTCCGCGCGCGCGGCGTGATGGAGAAGTGCACCTTCTGCATTCAGCGGATCAACCAGGGCCGCATCGAGGCGGAAAAGGAAGACCGGCCGATCCGCGACGGCGACGTGAAAACCGCCTGCCAGCAGGTCTGTCCGACCGAAGCCATCATCTTCGGCAACATCAACGACACGGTTAGTAACGCGGGTAAGGGCAGCGTGGTCCGCCAGCTCAAGGAGGGGCCGTTGAACTACGGCCTGCTCACCGAGCTGAACACGCGGCCCCGCACCACCTATCTCGCGAACCTGCGCAATCCGAACCCGGCGCTCGCCGGCCACGCCGCTCCTTCCGAGGGCGGATCGCATGGGAGTCACTAGGGATGGCCGATACGAGGCACAACGAGGAAACCTTCGAGGTCATCGCGCCGGGCCACACAAACGAGTCGGTGACGGAGAAGATCAGCGGGCTGGTCCTCCACAACAATCTGCCGCGGAAGTACCTGATGGCGCTCGCGTTCACCGGGTCCGTCGCGCTGCTGATGATCATGGGCGTGACGCTGGTGGTGATATTCGGCGTCGGCCTCTGGGGGAACAACCAGCCCGTCGGCTGGGCGTTCGACATCATCAACTTCGTGTGGTGGATCGGCATCGGGCACGCGGGGACGCTGATCTCGGCCATCCTGCTGCTGCTGCACCAGAACTGGCGCACGTCGATCAACCGGTTCGCGGAGGCGATGACGCTGTTTGCGGTGGCTCAGGCCGGCGTATATCCGCTGCTCCACATCGGGCGGCATCAGTATGCCTACTGGATGTTCCCGGTGCCGAACAGCATGGGGCTCTGGCCGCAGTTCCGCAGCCCGCTGATGTGGGACGTGTTCGCCATCTCGACCTACATGACGGTTTCCGCCCTGTTCTGGTACGTGGGGCTGGTGCCGGATCTCGCAACGCTGCGGGACCGGGCGAAGAACCCGCTGGTGAAGAAAATCTTCGGGGTGGCGGCGATGGGCTGGCGCGGGTCCGCGCTCCACTGGCGGCGCTACACGATGCTCTACCTGCTGCTGGCGGGGCTGAGCACGCCGCTGGTGCTTTCGGTGCACACCATCGTGAGCTTCGACTTCGCCGTGGGCATCGTGCCGGGGTGGCACTCGACGATCTTCCCGCCCTACTTCGTGGCGGGCGCCATCTTCGCCGGCTTCGCAATGACGCTGATCCTGTCGATCCCGCTGCGGGAGATCTGCGACTTGAAAGACTTCATCACCATGCGCCACCTGGAAAACATGGCGAAGGTGATGCTGGCGACCGGGCTGATCGTGTTCTACGGCTACATCATGGAAGTCTTCTTCGGGTGGTACAGCGGCAGCACCTACGAGAAGTACATGACTTTCCAGAACCGCATGTTCGGTCCGTACGCCTGGTCGTACTGGGCGCTGATCTTCTGTAACGGCCTGGCCCCCCAGGCGCTGTGGTGGAAGCACATCCGGACGGACGTTCGGTGGCTCTTCGTGATCTCGCTAATCGTATCGGTAGGGATGTGGCTGGAGCGGTTCGTCATCATCGTCACCAGCCTCAGCTTCGACTTCCTGCCGGGCATGTGGGCGCTCTACTACCCGACTATCGTTGACTGGATGATCTTCATCGGCACCATCGGACTGTTCTTCACGATGTTCCTGGTGTTCGCCCGGGTGCTGCCCGTCATCTCCATTGCGGAGATGCGCGAGCTGCTCCACCACCACAAGCACACGTCCAGCGTGGCGGAGCCGCAGGTGGACGGGCACATTCGGAGGAGCTAAGCGTTATGGCCCAGGGTATCGCCGACATCGGACACACCGCAGTACAGGAAGCGGACCGTCCCGTACTCTACGGTTTCGTCGCGGAATTTGAAGAACCGGAAACGTTGATCGCCGCCGCGCGCCGGATGCACGAGGCCGGCTACCGCCGGATCGACGCGTACACGCCGCTGCCCGTGGAGGGGCTGTCGGAGGCGCTCGGCCAGACCGACCACATCATCCCGTGGATCATGTTCGTGGGCGGCCTGACCGGCGCGGCGGTCGGGTTCGGGATGATTTACTGGACGACGGTGATCGATTACCCGCTGAATATCGGGGGCCGGCCGCTGTTCGCGTGGCCGTCCTACATTCCGATCACCTTCGAGCTGACGGTGCTGCTGTCGGCGCTGACCGGAATCTTCGGAATGTTCGCGGTGAACGGTCTGCCCGCGCCGTACCATCCCGTCTTCGACGCTCCGCACTTCGAAGACGCGACGAGCCACCGGTTCTTCCTGGGCATCGAGGCGACGGACCCGCGCTTTGACCGGGAAACGACACGGCAGTTTATGGAGACGCTCGGCGCCGCCCAGGTGTCCGAGGTGGAACTGAGGAAGTAGAGGCGCACGTGGCTGGACCGTGGCGGAAGCCGATAATCTGCGCCGGCGCGCTGGGTTGCGCGATCCTGCTGGCGGGCTGTACGCGGCAGGGCAAGTACCAACCGCTGGGCATGTGGAACAACTCGCGCCTGAAGCCGTACGAGGGCTCCTTGATGGACGCCATGCCGACGGCGTCGCGGGCTCCCGTGGCCGGCAGCGTGGCGCGCGGGGAGTTGTACCGGGAAGATCCGATCAACACCGGCCGCTCCGGCGCCCGGCTGCTGGCGGCGTCGCCGCTGCCGGTGACGCCGGCCGTGCTGGCGCGCGGTCAGGAGCGATACAACGTCTACTGCTCGCCGTGCCACAGCCGCCTGGGCGACGGGGAAGGCATGGCCGTGAAGCGCAGCTTTCCGCACCCGCCGGACTTCGCCATTCAGCGGCTGCGCACGGCGCCCGTCGGGCACTTCTTCGACGTGATGACGAACGGCTACGGAGTGATGTATAGCTACGCCGAGCGCGTGCCGCCGGCTGACCGCTGGGCCATCGCGTCGTACATCCGGGTGCTGCAAAAGACCCGACCCGTCGTGACGGAAGACCGATACGAGGCGGAGCGCATCCGGGCGCGGGAGGCGGGCATCCGCGATCCGAAGCGCGGCATGCGGATACCGGACACGCAGCACTCGCCGGGCAGCGACCAGCAGCCGGGCCACGACGAGCCGCCGCCCGCGAACCGGCAGCCCGCCGGAGGCCACGGCCCCAACGGGGAGCAGCAGCCGGAGCAGCCGCCGCACACGGTCCCGCCCACCGGCAATCCCGCCCGGGGCGGAACCGAGGTCCAGGACCCGATTACCGGCCGCCACCGCTAATCCAGAGAATATGAACGAGATGCGCCGTCGCCGCGATCTGAACAAAGGCAACCCGTGAATACAGACGAACTCCGCCTGACAACCTCCGAGGTGCTGGGCCCTAGAATCCCGCGCCTGCAAAGCATCGCCATGGCCATGGCGGCGGCGGGCCTGGTGCTGTGCGGCCTCGGCTTCGTAACCGGCGGCCCGCAGGGGTTCTTCTCCGCCTACCTCTACGCGTACGTCTTCTGGGTAGGGGTCTCCGCCGGGTCGCTCGGGCTGCTGATGCTGCACCATACGGTAGGCGGCGGCTGGGGATTCATCATCCGCCGCTTCCTGGAGGCGGCCACGTCACTCCCCGTCTTCGGTTTCCTGCTGCTGATGTTCCTGGGCGTCGTCGCCGGGATTCCTTACCTGTACGGCATCGAGGGCGGCTGGGCGCACGCGTCGGCGGGGCAGAACCACATTCTGCACGAGAAGGCGATCTGGCTGAACGTGCCGGGCTTCTGCATCCGGACAGTGATCTACTTCGCGGTGTGGATGGGCGTGGCGCACTGGCTGCACCTGTGGGGCAACACGCAGGACGAGCGGGCCGACGCCGCCATCACGGAGAAGCTGAACCGTCTCGGGGCGGCCGGGCTGCTGCTCTACGTGCTCACCATCACCTTCCTGTCGGTGGACTGGGTGATGTCGCTGAGCCCGCTCTGGTTCTCGTCCATCTTCGGGCTGCTGTTCGTGGTGTCGCAGGGGCTTTCCACGCTGGCGCTGATGCTGGTGCTGCTGCCGCTGCTGGCCGGCAGCCAGCCGCTGCTGAAGGCTATCCCCGACGGCTACTTCCGCGACCTCGGAAACCTGATGCTGGCGTTCGTACTGCTGTGGGCCTACATGGCCTTCTCGCAGTACCTCATCACCTTTTCGGGCAACACGGCCGAGGAAGCGCCCTGGTACATCCGGCGCCAGGAAGGCGGCTGGCAGATCATCCCGATGCTGCTGATCGCGCTCCACTTCGCGCTGCCCTTCCTCGTGCTGCTGCTGGGCACCCACGTAAAGCGCGATCCGTTCCGGCTGCGGTGGGTGGCGGGGCTGCTGGTCATCATGCGGTTCGTGGACCTGTACTGGCTGGTGGCTCCCACCTTCCGGCGAGAGCTGTTCTCGCCCGGAACGATCCCGGCCGACCTGGGCGCGCCACTCCTGATCGGCGGGATCTGGCTGTGGCTCTGGGCGGCGCAGCTCAAGCAGACCCGGATGGTCGTTCCGCTGCACGATCCGCGCTTCGACATGCATTGGCAGGAGGGGGTGGCGCATGGCTAAACCACGCCTGGGGAAACCGGACCCGCACCTGGAAGAAGAAGATGCGCCGCTGCGGACGACGCCGCAGGGCACCCAGGAGTACGGCGTCGTTAACGGGCACGAAGAGCGGGACGTTAACTTCCGCTCCGTGATCGGCTGGTTCGCCGCGCTGGGCGTCTCGACCGTCGTGATTATCGGCGTGCTCTTCGGCATGTTCCGAGGACTGGAATGGTGGCAGAGGAGCCAGGAGCGGCTGCCGTCGCCCCTGTTCGCGCAGCGGCAGGAGCCGCCGCTGCCGCGCCTGCTGCCGAATCCCGTGGACGCGCGCCTGTCGCCGCGCCTGGGGCTGCTAGGCCCAATCGAGTATCACGACGACGTGAAAAAGGCGGAGGATGTGGAGCTGCTCCGTATGGGGCTGCTGAACAAGGACACCGGACTGCCGGAGCTGCCGGCGCAGGCAGTGGCGGACCTGACCGGAGCGCCGGCAGCGGGAGCGCCGCCCACCACCGGGGCGCCGGAAGACGCCCTGCGGCAGGCGATCCCAGCGGACTCGAGCGGCGGCACCACCCTGGAAGACAGGCTGCGATGATACGCCCAGTAAATCCGAGCCGCAAGCCGACCCGCGCACTCTGGGCAGCGGCGGCGCTGGCGCTCGGCTTGCTGGCGACGCCGGGGCACGCGCAGAAGTCGATGTCGGGCGGGCTGCCGACCGGGGTGCAGGAGCAGACGATCAAACAGGTGCGGCTGGACCAACAACTGAACGCCCAGGTTCCGCTCGACCTCCCGTTCCGGGACGAAACGGGCAAGAGCGTGCGGCTGGGCGACTACTTCGGCAGCAAGCCGGTGATGCTGGTGCTTATCCAGTACCGCTGCACGATGCTCTGCAACGAAGAGATGAACATCTTGCTGGACAGCCTGAAGAAGATGCAGTTCACGCCCGGCAAAGAGTTCAACCTGTTGATCGTGAGCATCGATCCGCGCGAGCAGCCGGACCTGGCGGCGGACAAGAAGAAGAGTTATCTGGAAGCGTACGGCCGGCCGGCGGCCGCGGCGGGCTGGCATTATCTTACGGGCGCGGACTCGTCGATCAAGCCGCTGGCCCAGTCGGTGGGGTTCCACTACGCTTACGACGCGCACACCGACCAGTACGCGCACCCGGACGGCGTGATCCTGGTGACGCCGCAAGGCAAGGTATCGCGGTACTTCTTCCGGCTGGAGTATCCGGCGCGGGACATGCGCCTGGGCCTGGTGGAGGCGTCGAGCAACCAGATCGGATCGGCGATAGACGCCATCGCCCTGCTGTGCTTCCATTACAACCCGACGACGGGCAAGTACAGCCTCGCGCTGATGAAGGTAGTGCGGCTGGCCGGGATTCTCACCGTGCTGGCCATGGCCGTAGGAGTGGTGGTCCTCAAACAGCGGGACCGGCTTAGCAGGCGTCGATTGGGCGATGCGGCATTCCTGGGGGAAGGGTAAGGAGAGAAAGACGCCGTGGGAACACTAGCCTTCCTGCAGCAGCAGGCCTCGAGCGTGGCCGCCGACATTGACCTGCTCACCGTGGGGATTACGGTTGTCGCCGTCGTCTTTTCGGTGGCGATCTTCGTCGCCATCGCGTTTCTGTCCTACCGGTACCGGAGGGGGAGCAAGGTCGACCGCTCCCGGCCGCCGCAGTACAACCACCTGATTGAGATCCTGTGGACCGGTATCCCGCTGTTGATCGTAATGGGGATCTTTCTCTGGGCGACCACGCTGTATTTCAAAGTGGTGAAGGTCCCGGCCGACGCGATGGAGATCCACGTGGTCGGCAAGCAGTGGATGTGGAAGCTTCAGCATCCCTCGGGGCGCTGGGAGAACAACACGCTCCACGTGCCCGTCGGCCGTCCCGTGGTGCTGACGATGACGTCCGAGGACGTGATCCACAGCTTCTACGTGCCGGAGTTCCGGCTGAAGCAAGACGTCATCCCCGGGCAGTTCACGCAGTTGTGGTTCACGCCGACGAAGACCGGCACGTTCCACCTGTTCTGCGCCGAATTCTGCGGCACGCTCCACAGCACCATGGGAGGCTCCGTGATCGTGATGGAGCCGTCCGATTACGAGCGCTGGCTGACCGAGGGGAACGTCCAGGAGACGGTATCCGCCGTGGGGCAGCAGTTGTTCCGGCGACACGGGTGCAGCGGCTGTCACGGCGCGAACTCCAGCGTCCGCGCGCCGATGCTGGAAGGCATCTACGGGCGGCCCGTGGCGGTGCAGGTGGCGAAGGCCGGCGTGCCCCTGGGCCAGACCCAGGCGACCACGATGATTGCGGATACACGCTACATCCACGACGCCATTGTGCTGCCGGAGAAGGAAGTGGCGGCGGGCTTCCGGCCCATCATGCCGACTTACAAGAACCGGCTTTCCGAGACGGAAGTCTTCCAGCTCATCGCCTACATCAAGTCGCTGAGCAGCAAGCGCGACCCGGAAACGCGGCGCCAGGACAACAGCGACCGGCTCACGCCGGAAGACTACGAGGCGCGCACCGGGTTCACGCCGGAGAACATCCGCGGCGGCGCGGCCGGCCGGGGAGGCCGGAACAGCGGGGGACCCAACGGCGGAGTCGCCGCCCCCATGAATGAAAGGACCACGCGATGAGCAGTATCACCGCGGATGAATCGGCGCTGCCCCACGGGGGCGAGATTACGCCGGAAGGACGCATTCCGCGCGAGCACTATCTCAACGCCGGCTATACATGGCAGTCGTGGCTGTTCACCCTGGACCACAAGCGGATCGCCATCCTCTACATGGTGTCGGTGCTGGCGATGTTCGCGCTGGGCGGGTTCGGCGCTATGATGGTGCGGTTGAACCTGCTGACCCCCGAAGGAGCCATCATCCGGCCCCAGACGTACAACCGGATGTTCTCCATGCACGGGGTCGTGATGGTCTTCTTCTTCCTCGTGCCCTCCATCCCGGCCATCCTGGGCAACTTCCTGGTGCCCATGATGCTGGGCGCGCGCGACCTGGCGTTCCCCAAGCTGAACCTGCTGAGCTGGTACCTCTACATCATCGGGGCGATCATCGCAATCTGCGCGATGGCCTTCGGCGGGGTCGACACCGGCTGGACGTTCTACGCCCCGCTCAGCACGCAGTACGCCTACGATAACGTCGCGCTGACTATCGTGGGGCTGTTCCTGGCGGGCTTCTCGTCCATCCTGACGGGGCTGAACTTCATCGTCACCACGCACCGGATGCGGGCGCCCGGTCTCACCTGGTTCCGGCTGCCGCTTTTCATCTGGTCGCACTACGCCACCAGCCTGATCCAGGTGCTGGCGACGCCCGTGCTGGCGATTACGCTCCTCGCCCTGGCCGTGGAGCGCATTTTCCACGTGGGGATCTTCGATCCCAAGCTGGGCGGCGACCCGGTGCTGATGCAGCACATGTTCTGGTTCTACTCGCACCCGGCCGTGTACATCATGGTGCTGCCCGGAATGGCGGTGGTGAGCGAGATCGTGGCCTGCTTCGCGCGCAAGCCAGTGTTCGGGTACAAGTTCGTGGCGTTCGCCAGTCTGGCTATCGCGGTGCTCGGGTTCCTGGTGTGGGGACATCACATGTTCACCACCAGCCAGTCGCCCTTCGCGAGCATGGTGTTCTCGTTCATCAGCTTCCTGGTCGCCATCCCGTCCGCCATCAAGGTGTTCAACTGGACCGCCACCCTCTATAAGGGGTCGATCCGGCTGACCACGCCGATGCTCTACGTGCTGGGCTTCATCGGCCTGTTCACCATCGGCGGGCTCACGGGGCTCCACCTTGCGGCGCTGGCGCTGGACATCCACGTCCACGACACGTACTTCATCGTGGCGCACTTCCACTACATCATGGTGGGCGGTACGACCATGGCGTTCCTGGGCGGCATCCACTTCTGGTGGCCGAAGATGACAGGCCGGCTCTACCCGGAGAACTGGGGCAAGACGGCGGCGATCATCCTGTTCGTCGGGTTCAACCTCACGTTCTTCCCGCAGTTCATCCTGGGCTATATGGGGATGCCGCGCCGTTACGCCACCTACGCCTTCGCTCCGGAGTTCCAGGTGCTGCACGTGCTCTCGACGGCGGGGGCGTCGATTATGGCGCTCGGCTTCTTCCTGCCGCTGGTGTACCTGCTGTGGTCGCTGAAGAACGGCGAGATCGCGGGCCCGAACCCGTGGAAGGCGACGGGGCTGGAGTGGCAGACGCCGTCGCCGCCCACGACGTTCAACTTCGAGAAGACGCCCATCGTGACGTGCGGCCCGTACGCCTACTCGCCGGAAGCGGACGAGATCGAACACGCGGAAGAGGATCTGCGCCAGGCGCAGATCGACCTGGCGCTGACGAAAGCCAAGATCGAAGCGGACCGGGCCAAGGGAGGGGAGGCGGATCGTGGTGTCTGAGACGCACGCGCCGGTGGACGGCCATCACGGGCTGGTGCAGCACCAGTTCGATGACATGGAGCAGCAGCGCGAGTGCTTCAGCCTCGGCATGTGGTTGTTCCTGGCGACGGAAGTGATGATGTTCGGCGGGCTGTTCTTCGCGTACAGCCTGTACCGGTGGCAGTTCGAGCCCGCGTTCCAAGTCGGCAGTTCACACCTGGACTGGAAGCTGGGCACCTTCAACACCTTCGTGCTGCTTTTCAGCAGTCTCACGATGGCGATGGCCGTCCACAACGCCGGCATAGGCAATCGCCAGAAGCTTGTGAACTGCCTGCTGCTCACGTGGGTTCTGGGAGCTGCCTTCCTCGGCATCAAGGCGATGGAGTGGAAAGCGGATTTCAACGTAGGATTGATCCCCGGCGTCAATTGGACCTACTACGATCACCATGCGGAGGAGCTGAAGGCGCTGGCTGAAAAGAACATCATGCCGCACCACGTCATGATGTATTTCGTGATCTACTTCTGCATGACCGGGCTGCACGCGATCCACATGATCATCGGGCTGGGCATCGTGGGGTACTTCACCTGGCTGGCCTACCGGGGCAAGTTCACGGACGGTAACGACCAGCCGGTGGAGATCCTGGGGCTCTACTGGCACCTTGTCGACATCGTGTGGGTCTTCCTGTTCCCGCTCCTCTACCTGATCGCCGGCTTCCATCCGTTCCAATCGGGAGGTCACTGATGGCAAAGCGCGCAGCAACTACGGGGAAGGCCGCTCCCGCCGTGGCGGCCTCGACGCACGGGCATGGTCATGGTCACGGCAATTCGGAAGGACACGGCGGCCACCACGGCATCTCGCCCGCGACCTACTGGAAGGTCTTCGCCGGACTGATCGCCCTGCTGATCCTCACGCTGTTCGTGGCGATGTTCGACCTGGGGCCGCTGAACGTGGCCGTGGCGATGATCGTGGCAGTGGCGAAGGTGGGGCTCATCCTCACGTTCTTTATGCACCTCAAGATCAGCACGAAGCTGGTACGCTTCTGCAGCCTGGCGGCCTTCTTCTGGCTCGCCATTCTGTTCGTGCTCACCCTCAGCGACTACGCTTCGCGCGGCTGGCTGCCGCAGTCCGGCAAGTAGCGCCCGGCGCACGCTGGTGAGAGGATCGAAAAACTGGCAAGTTAGCCTGCGACCGTGAGGGAAGCGCCGCTCCGACGCTCCCCTCACGGTCGCGCTACTGTTTTCTGGCATCCCTCAATACTCAGTGCCCCGCCCGCAGCTCCGCCGCCCGCTCGGCGAAGTAGTCGCGGATGTGGCGGACGCCGTAGGTGGGAGCCACGAAGTCGTCGACCAGGATGTCGGCGATGAAGGTGAAGAGGTGGCCGACCCGGGGGTTGAACGGCCGCAGCGCCCGGCCCGCGAACGCGAGGAGGCCGACCGGCACCCGCACCGTCCGCGCCTCCTTGCCCACGGCGGCCAGCGCATACTGCGCAATCTCGCGCCGCGTGAGCACGTCGGGACCGCCGACATCGGCTTCCCACCCCGACGGCTTGTCGAAAGCCTCGACGCACAGCAGCGCCAGGTCGGCCTCATGGATGGGATTCGTGCGCGGCGTGCCGCCTTTGAACTCCGGCAGCAGGCCTCGGCTGGCGACCAACAAGATCTCCTCCATTGAGGAGAAGAAGCCGGTGGGGCGCAGTACGGAGTGGTCCAGGCCGCTGGCCCGGAGCGCCTCTACCACCAGCTCGTGGCCCCGGATGAAGTCGCGGTGCGGGACTTTGTGCGCGCCGAAGACGGAGACGTAGACGAATTTCCGGACGCCCGCCGCCACCGCGGCCTCGATGAGGTTCCGGTTCGCGGGGTAGTCTACCGCCGTGAACGTCTTCCAGCCGTACTGGGGCATCGGGATCACGCTGGCGCCCACGCAGGAGAACACCCTACGCACCCCCTCGAAGGCGGCGGGCAGCGTGGCGGGCGCCAGGGCGTCGGCGATGCACACTTCGTCCGCCAACTCCGCGAGGCCCGCGGCCCGCTGGGGGCTCCGGACGAGAGCCCGCACCCGCTGGCCCCGCGCCTTGAATTCCCGGACCACCTCCCGGCCCAGCCGTCCCGTGGCGCCCGCCACCAGCACCCACTTGTCACTCATCCGACTGCTTACATCCCGCGTGAAAGCGCCCGCCGCCCAGGCGGGCGGCGGGCGTGGTAACCCCTGAGTTGAGGCAAGGGCCTAGAAGACCTGCTTCGAGGAGAGCTCCGGCGCCGCCTGGTCGAGCCGCTTGGCGAGCGTGGAGAGCTTGCACGTGGGCACGGCCGGGAACAGGTGGTGCTCCACGTGGAAGAACATGTCGAAGGCGATCAGGCTCTTGATCGGGTTGCGGAGCGTCCGCGCGATGAAGTGCGAGCGGTCGCAGTCGTGGTGGACGGTCCACACCGCGAAGAACGCCGTGAGGCACTGGCCCACGAGCATCGCGCACACGTGGTACTGAAGGATGCGGATGTCCAGCACCGCCAGCGCCACGTACACCCACGCGGCGATGCAGAGGAACTCGGCGACGATCCAGCGCTTCTGCTTCGCGTTCGCCAGCTCAATGCCCTTGCGGTGAATCAGATAGTAGAAGTACGGGCCGAACGCAATCGCCTGCCAGCCCTTCATCCGGGCGCTGGCGGCTTCGGCGTCCTCATCATCCATGCAATGGCTGTGGTGATGGAGGTGCGTCTGCTGGAGGGCGTGCATCGAGCTGAGCATCATCAGGCTCAGCACGAACATCACGCATTCCGTAGCGAGGCGCGGGATGCCCAGCGCGTAGTGGTAAGCGTTGTGGACCACACGCAGGCCGCACAAGAAGAACACGAACGAGAAGCCGAGCGCGAAGATGTAGAGCTTAAAGTGCGCCAGCACCAGAGCCGTTGAGACCCATGGGAGCACCAGCAGCAGCTCCTTCACAATGTCCCACTGGCTGAGTTCCATCAAGTCGCGCCACTCGACGGAACGGACGCGCGGATCGCGCATGATCTCCAGACTCATTCAAATCCTCCACGCAGGATCGGGAACGAAACAAGACGGAAGCGGGGTTGCCCGAGAGGGGTGCGCCTGCCCGTTCTTCTAGAACTATATCGCCTTCCCCTCCCATTCCGCCGCCTCACGCGGAGTGGGAAGAGGCACGGTTGCAGAGGGGTGGCCTGCAGTAGTGCGCTTCCACGCACGTTCCCAGGAGACGCGCGGAAGCGCGTTGCTACACGACCCGCAGGCGGCTAGGCGCCCAGGGTCGGGGCTTCCACCTCGCCCCAGTCCGCCGGCCCATCCTCTACCTCGTCCATAGACGTGACCACGTCGCCGACGAGCCGGCCGCCGCACCGCTCGGCTACACGCTGGATGAACGTGATCCAGATCAGCGTCTGGGCGTGCTGGCCCAGCAGCCGGTAGGCGAGATACCGCACGGGGTCGCGGATGCGGGACACGCTGCGGATGCGGAAGACGAGCCGCCCGACTTCATCATTATCGGCGGCGAAGGTGATGCGACCCGCCTCCAGATGCCCTTCCAGCGTCCGCAGGGTAAGGCTCCGCTCCTCCAGCAGGGTAACGATGACGGCGCAGTGACCGGCTCCCTTGATGTGGACGTGCATCGTGTCGTCCAGGTCGAGGATTTCCGACGCCGGATCGGGACGGGTGAACTCGGCCAGCTCGGTCGGAGAGAAGTCCGGAAAGTCCTGCCGGATGAGCCGGATCACCGCTTCCGGAGTAGCGGCCGTGTCGGCGATCACCCCTACGTAATCCCGCTGGAACAGGGGGCCTGTCCCTTCCGGCGCGAGCTGCACCGGGCGGTTCTCCTCGCGGCTGCGCTCCTCGCGGCTACGCTCCTGCGCCGCGCTACTGGCTTCATCCTCTGGCATGGGCCTCTCTCCTCGCACGCTTCCGCCAGGAATCTACCCCATCCGCGCCTTTGCAAGCACGGGTTTAGGAAGCAGACCGCAACAGGTAGGCACACCATAGACGCCAGCCTTACTGGAGCGAGGCATCCCGATGACGACCGAGACACTAACACCGAGTAAAAACGGACAGCATCTGACAGCGGACGGGGGAGTTTACAACTACGAGCGCTTTCGCACCCGCCATCTGCTGAGCGACGTCCAGGGCACGATGGAGCGGCGGGGTATCCAGCCCGGCGAACCGGCTCCCGACTTCGGGCTGGCGGTAGTGGGCGGCGGCGCGCTGCGGCTGAGCGACCTGGTCGGGCGGCCGGTTCTCCTCCACTTCGGCTCCTTCACCTGACCAGTCACCATCGGCTCGGTTGAGCCGCTCAAGAAGCTCTACGCCCGCTGGGGCTCCGAGGTCAACTTCCTGGATGTGGTGGTGCGCCAGGCCCATCCAGGTCCGGACGTGCCCACCTACCACTCCTTCGAGGAGAAGCTGGCGGACGCCCGCCGCTACCAGGAAGAAGACGGCATCCCCTGGCCGGTGCTGGTGGATGACCTGGAGGGGACCACGCACCAGACATACGGCGGCCTCGCCGACCCGACCTACCTCATCGACTGCGATGGCCGCGTGTCGTACTACAACATGTGGACCTACGCGCCCTCGCTGCACCAGGCGATCGAGGCTCTGCTGTCGCAGGGCGGGCGCGGCGTGGCGCTGGAGGGCGTGAACCGGAACCCGCACCTGCTGCCGGCCCTTACATCCGGCTGGAAGGGGCTGCAGCGCGGGCTGCCGCAGAGCTACGTGGACATGGAGCTCGCCACGCCCGGCTCCGCCACGCTTACGGGACTGGGCTACCTGCTCCGGCCGCTGCTGGCCCCCGTGACGCAGCACGCTCGACCGCTGTCGCCGGCGGTGAAGCTCGGGCTGGCGATGGGAGCCGCAGGACTCGCATTCCTGGGCGTCCGGCGGCTGCTGCGCGACCGTTAGACCCAAGGAGCCACAATGCGATTGAAGCCGATCCACGAGCAGGTGGTCGTCCTGATGGGCGCCTCCAGCGGCATCGGGCGCGAGGCCGCGCTCCGCTTCGCCCCGCGCGGGGCGAAGGTGGTCCTGTCCGCGCGCAGCCTGCCGGAGCTGGAGGCGCTGGCCGAGGAGATCCGGGCCGCCGGCGGAACGGCGACCGCTGTTGCCGCAGAGGTGACGGAGTTCGAGCAGGTGCGCGACGTCGCCGAGCGCGCCGTCACCGAATATGGACGCCTGGATACGTGGGTCCACCTGGCGGGCGTGGGGCTCTGGGCGCCATTCGAGGAGACGTCTCCCGCCGAATGGAAGCGAGTGCTGGACGTGAATCTGAACGGCCAGGCGTATGGCGCGATGGCGGCGCTGCCGTACCTGCGCGACGGCGGCGGGGGCGCGCTCATCCACGTGTCGTCCGTGGAAGCCTGCATCGCCATGCCGTTCCAGACCGCCTACGCCGCCTCCAAACACGGCATGCACGGCTTCCTGAAGTCGCTGCGGCTGGAGCTGGAGCGGGAGCGCGTCCCGATTAGCGTGACGGAAATCATGCCGCCCGGCACGAACACGCCGATCTTCGATGAGGCGCGGACGCGGATCGGGACCAAGCCGAAGCCGTTTCCACCGATCTACGAGGCGAGTGTTCCCGCCGAGGCTATCCTGTACGCCGCTGAGCACCCGGTACGGGAAATGGTTCCCGGAGGCCTCTGCAAGGCGGGGGTAGTGGCCCAGGGGGTGGCGCCCCGGCTGATGGACGTCTTCCTTCGCTGGCAAGGGTTCCACACGCAGAAGACCGACGAGCCGAAGACCGACCAGGCGCCGACCAGCCTCTTCGAGCCGCTGCCGAACGGCGACCGAATCCAGGGCTCCCTGAGCGGCCAGGCGCGAAGCTGGAGCACGTACGGCTGGCTGGAGCGCCATCCGGGGGTGAAGGGGGCGCTGCTGGTCGCGGCGGCGGGCTCGGCTATGTGGCTGGGCGCGCGGGCGGTGGGCTGCTGTGCGCCGCCGGCCGAAGGCGGGGGTACGGAGGGGGATTAGGCGCACCCTAGCGAGTGGAACTCGCGGCTATCTATGGCAAAGCCCGCCTACGCGGGCTTCATGGGATGCAGCGGGTGTTCCTTAACGCTGTCCTGGCGCCCCTGCTGTTCTTGTGAACAGAACAGCAGGGTGCGGAACGTGGAAAGCCCCTCCGACAAGCCGGTGCGGCTTATCGGAGGGGCTTGCTTCAGTCGCTAAGGCTCCCTGGCGATGACAGCGATTAGGGAGCGTCGGCCGGGGTCTCTTAGTACCGGTAGTGCTCCGGCTTGTAGGGCCCTTCGACCGGGATGCCGAGGTACTCCGCTTGGTCCGGCCGGAGCTCGGTCAGCTTCACGCCCAGGTGGTCCAGGTGCAGGCGGGCCACTTCCTCGTCCAGCTTCTTCGGCAGGATGTAGACCTTGTTCTCGTACTGGTCGTTGTTCTGGTGCAGCTCGAGCTGGGCCAGCACCTGGTTGGTGAACGACGCCGACATCACGAAGCTGGGGTGGCCGGTGGCGCAGCCCAGGTTCAGCAAGCGGCCCTCGGCCAGCACCATCACGCTGTGGCCGTCCGGGAAGCGCCACTCGTCGTACTGCGGCTTGATGTTGATCCGCTCGACGCCGGGGATCTTCTTCAGACCGGCCATGTCCACCTCGTTGTCGAAGTGGCCGATGTTGCCCACGATGGCCTTGTCCTTCATCTTCGACATGTCGTCGGCGGTGATGATGTTGACGTTGCCGGTGGTGGTGATGAAGATATCCGCCGTGGAGACCACCTCATCCAGCGTGGTGACCTGGTAGCCTTCCATCACCGCCTGCAGCGCGCAGATCGGGTCGATCTCCGTAACGATGACGCGGCAGCCCTGGCCGCGCAGCGCCTGCGCAGAGCCCTTGCCCACCTCGCCGAAGCCGCACACCACCGCCACCTTGCCGCCGAGCATTACGTCCGTCGCCCGGCAGAGGCCGTCCGTGAGCGAGTGGCGGCAGCCGTAGACGTTGTCGAACTTGCTCTTGGTGACCGAGTCGTTGACGTTGATGGCGGGGAAGAGGAGCTTGCCCTGCTCCATCATCTGGTAGAGGCGATGGACCCCCGTCGTCGTCTCCTCGCTCACGCCGCGCAGGTCGGCCGCCACCTTCGTCCAGCGGTCCGGGCTGGTCCGCAGTTCCTGGCGGAGGAGGTCCAGGATGACGCCCCACTCTTCGGGGTCCTTGTCCGGGTCGAAGTCCGGCACGGCGCCCGCCTTCTCGAATTCGACGCCCTTGTGAACGAGGAGCGTGGCGTCGCCGCCGTCATCGACGATGAGGTTCGGGCCGGTGCCGTCGGGCCACACCAGGGCCTCGTTCGTACACCACCAGTACTCTTCCAGCGACTCGCCCTTCCAGGCGAACACGGGCGTGCCCTTCGGGTTCTCGACCGTGCCGCCGGACTCCGGACGGCCCACGGCGACGGCCGCAGCGGCGTGGTCCTGGGTGGAGAAGATGTTGCAGGACACCCAGCGGACATCGGCGCCCAGCTCGACCAGCGTCTCGATGAGGACGGCGGTCTGGATGGTCATGTGCAGGCTGCCCATGATCTTGGCGCCGGCGAGGGGCCGCTGGCCCTGGTAGCGCTCGCGAAGGGCCATCAGGCCCGGCATCTCCTGCTCGGCCAGCCGGATCTCCTTGCGCCCGAACTCCGCCAGCGAGAGGTCGGCGACTTTAAAGGGGGGCCGGCTGCCCTTGCCATTCGAGGCGGCGGTGGTCGAGGTGGGTTCCATTACAGCAACGGTCATTGGTAGCTCCTCCAAGGGAAGGGATCGTTAGCGCCCGTTAGTCACGGGCGGGGAAAGCGGCCGCTCCGGGGCGGCGTGCGCCGCCGCTCCGAGATCGGCCGAGGCGGTTCCAGCGGCCTTCCGCGCGGTCGCGGCGAACAGGCTGGGGCCCCTGGCGTCTGAATCTGGCGGCAGCGGCCGCACGCGGCAGCCATCGAAGCCAGAAGAAGAAAGATAGCGGGCGATCTGGGCCTCGGAGAACCCGAGCCAGACGTGGCCCATCTGCTGCTGGTAGTCCTCGCGGTCGTGCGGCAGCATATCGACGATGAGCAGCCGGCCGCCCTCGCGCAGCACGCGCCCCGCTTCAGACAGTACGCGGGCCGGGTCTGGAACGTAGTGGAGCACGAGGAACAGCACCGCCACGTCCAGGCGGCCGTCGGCCACCGGCAGCGACTCCAGCTCGCCCTGCCGCACTTCCACGTTCTCCAGCCCGCCCAGCCGCTCGCGGGCCGTCTCCAGCATCTCGGCGGAACCGTCCACGGCCACCACCCGGCGGACGAACGGCGCGACCCACTGCGTGACGTGGCCCGTGCCGCAGCCCAGGTCGCCCACCACCCAGCGGTCATCCAGCAGCCCGAGGAGCGCGTGGAAGTGAAAGTGGCGCCCGAACAGCTCCTCGCGGAGGTGGTCCCACTGGCCGGCCGTGGAGGAAAAGAACTCGCGTGACTTGCTGCGCCGCTCCGCAAGGACGCCTTCCACGCGCTGGTCATCCTGGTGAGCCGCCGCGCTGCCGCCCACCTGCGCCTCGATGAGCGTCCAAAGCTCGCGGGCGTCCGACGCCAACTCCGCGCCCACCATGCTGTAGAAGCGGCTGGTGGCGTCGCGGCGGGAGGTGACCCAGTGATCGTCGAGCAGGGTCTTGAGGTGGCGGCTGACCGTGGACTGCGGGAGCTGCAAGACCGCGCACAATTCGGAGACGGTCAACTCGTGCCGGCCCAAGATCCGGAGCATGCGGCAGCGGGTTGCGTCCGCTACCGTGAGCATGTGTTTGAGGATGGGGGGTTGGGTCATCGAGCGTTCATCCGTCTATCCGGATAGAGTGTTGCATAGTTCCCCGCAGTTGTCAACCCACCTGCGGATGGAGATTGCGCGGATACCGAACGAGACAGAGACCTTGCCGTGGCCCTTGTATGGAGCACGCGGGCGGCGCCGGTGAAACTTCACCTTTACGCCGGTGTCCTGGGGGGGTAGGCGGTCGGATGTTAGGGGAGAGTGGAATGCTGCGTATCGAGGGGGGAGACGCACGGCTGTGCGACGGGATTAACCGGCGCGAGCTGCTCCGCTTCGGCGGAATCGGCGCGCTCGGGCTCTCCGCGTACGGCGTCGCCGATCTTCCCGCCGCGGCGGCAGGCCCGAACGGCTTCGGCCGCGCGAAGTCGATCCTGTTCATCTCCCTGTTCGGCGGGCCCAGCCACCAGGACATCTGGGACATGAAGCCGGAGGCTCCGGCCGAAGTCCGGGGCGAATTCAAGCCGATCAAGACGAACGTGAGCGGGATCGAGATCACGGAGCACCTGCCCCAGCTCGCGCGGATGGCGGACAAGTACGCGCTGATCCGCTCCGTGACCCACGAGGACAACGGCCACGGCAGCGCGATGTACGCCAACTTCACCGGCTGGCCGCACCCGCTCCCGAACACCAACCCCATCCCGGATTCCGCCGACTACCCGGCCTACGGCGCCGTGATCGGCCAGGTGCGCCCGCCTGTGGGGACGGTTCCGCCGTTCGTGGCGGTAGGCGGGGCGCAGATCGTCTGCGGCAACCAGATCCCCGGCCAGCGCGCGGGTTTCCTCGGCCCGGGCTGCGAGCCGTTCGTCGTAGAGCAGGACCCCAACGCCGCCGACTTCCGCGTGCCGGAGCTTTCTTTGCCGCGCGACCTGCCCCCGATGCGGCTGGACCGCCGCCGCTCGCTCCTGGCTTCCGTAGAGCAGGGAGCGCGGCTGGCGGAGCGCGGCGCGGCGGCGAACAGCCTGGACGCCATGCAGCGCAAGGCGTTCGAGCTGCTCAGCAGCAGCCGCGTGCGGTCCGCGCTTTCGCTGAAGGACGAGGCGGCGCCCCTCCGCGAGCGTTACGGTCGCACGACCTTCGGCCAGAGCCTGATCCTCGGCCGGCGGCTCATCGAGGCGGGCGTTCCGTGCGTTACCGTCAACTGGTCGCGGGGCGGGCCGTGGGACACGCACGGCGACAACTTCAACGGCCTGAAGAAGAGCCTGCTGCCGCCGTTCGACCGGAGCTTCAGCGCCCTCCTGCAAGACCTGTCGGAGCGCGGGCTGCTCGACAGCACGCTCGTCGTCTGCACGGGAGAGTTCGGCCGCACGCCGAAGATCAACCCGCAGGCCGGGCGGGACCACTGGGCGGGCGTTTACACCGTGGTGCTGGCCGGCGGCGGAGTGCGGGGTGGGCAGGCGTACGGAGCGTCCGACGCGCAGGCCGCCTACCCGGCGTCCGATCCGGTGGGGCCCTGGGACATCGCCGCCACCGCGTACCACTGCCTGGGCATCTCGCCGCGTACGGAGGTCCGGGATCGCACCAACCGCCCGCTGCCGATCTGCCGCGGCGAACCTATCCTGCCCATCCTCGGTTGATCCGGCGAAGGACCAGCGTCCGCTACGGCGTCGCCGTGGGGTAGACGGACGGGTCGATCGGGCCTTCGTCGCTGAGGAGCGGCGCAAGCTCCGGGTCCTTCAGCACGTCCGCTAGCCGCGCGGGCTTCCCATCGATCAGCACCGCCTGGCTCACCAGGCGGACGCCGTGGCTGTAGTCCACGTAGGTGTCGCGGTGGACGATAGTCAGCGGCTGGATCGGCTTGCCGTCGAGCTGATGCCAGCCGTAGATCGCCACCTTCCGGGGCTTTTCCTTCAGGCGGTTCGTCACCACGAGATCCTTCTTGATCCCGGCCAGCAGCACACCCGCCGGGCGGCCGGCGCGCTGCTCCTCAATGAGGCGGTGGTGCTGGACGAACGTGCGGACGGCCTCGCGCTCCTGGGTCAGCGGACGCGGCTCCAGCTTGACCTCCGCCGCCGCATAGATGTCGTCCACCATCTTGCGCGTCGGCAGCCCGCACCCGAACCGGTCGGCAATCTGCTGGGCCGTCATCGGCGTCAGCGGCACGCGCACGAAGTCCGTGTCGCCGCCCACGGCCAGGTAGTCCGGCATGACGCTGTAGACGACGACTCGCTGCCGGCCGGAGACATCCGGGCCGGTGACGCGCACGGTCTGGAACCGCCGGAGAAACGCAGGGATGTTGCCCCGGCGCACTTCCGCCGCGAGGGCCGCCTCGCGTTCGGCGAGCGGCAGGGCGGCGATACGCTCCATGAGAGCCGCGCCGCCGGGCGCGTCCAGCGGCCGGGGCGGGAAGTCGGCTCCGGCGCTCGCGGCGGGCTGGACCCATCCCCCGTACGCGCGGGCGCCCCCGAAGCGGCCCCAGGCCGCCTCTTCTGGGGTCCCCAGCGTCATCGAATGCAGGTAGCCGTTCCAGTCTCCCACCAGGGTGGTGTGGAGGATCTTGTTCTCCGGATTGGCGTCGATCAGGACAGTGATCTGGCCGCCGCGCCCGGTGTATGTGGTCCGGCTGCCAACCGTGGCTTCGGCGAGCGCCCCGTCTTTGCGGAAGCGATCCAGCATCCGGTGCGAGGCGCGGAACGTGCCGCCGGCGGGCCCGACTACCGGCTTGCCGTCCAGGACGATGTTCCGGTCGTCGTAAGCCAGCACGACGAGACGGCGCACGGAGCTTCCGGACAGCCACGCCAGCAGCTTGTCTCCATGACGCTCCGCATCCGAGTAGCTGTAGTTGGCGTCGAGGAACGCGATGCGGCCGACGGAGGCCGGCAGCGGGTCAGGGTGGGACAGGAAGCCGAAGAGGAAGGAACCTCCGCCGCTGTGGGCGGCCAGAGTCACGCGCGGCGTGCGGCCGGGAAGTCGCGCCACGGCGTCGCGGACCAGGGTTCGGATCAGCACGGGACTGTCCGGATGCTTCCGCCGCCAGGCCGGCCAGCTCCGGCCTTCCGCCTCCGCGCAGACCAATACCAGGTTCTCGCGCGGGTTCACCTCCCGCCACCGGCGGGTCTGCGCCGCGATGTGCTGGATGTCGAAGCGCCAGTCGGTCCCCGGCCCCGGCGCGGAGCCGAGCGTCTGCTCGATGCTGTTCCCATTGGGCGCGGCGTAGAAGACGACGCGGGTGGGCCGGTCCGGATCAAAACGCGGCGGCGCGTTGAATAGGAGCCGGACGCCGCACGCCAGACGCTCTTCGCGCACCTGCTCGCCGAACCAGGGGCTGCGCTCGAAGCCGGGGAGGGCAGGCTCCGAGGCCGGGGCGCGGGTTATCAGAGCCGCCAGCAAAGATAAGACGAGGGGAAGGCGCAACATGGGGCGGGAGGACTCAGTGG
>Ga0216301_1000039_pt1 | contig 31585 bp, 26 predicted proteins | sample 4hB_Boncat_minus_FD_156203 | JGI IMG/M metagenome (GOLD analysis project Ga0216301, IMG submission 156203) | Terrestrial sediment cell enrichment communities for BONCAT metagenomics from Utah, United States - 4hB_Boncat_minus | ecosystem: Environmental > Terrestrial > Deep subsurface > Rock...
CGGCAAGGCCATCGGCGAGGGTCGGGGAGACGGGGGCTTGCACGGGCTCTCCGGCCGCCAGTGCCGCCGTGTAGGTCGCGGCGTTCTCCGGCTCGACCCCAATAATCTCGGTCTGTGGCCGCATCGTCTTAACGGCGGTTCCCAGGCCCGCGATCAGGCCCGCTCCCCCAATGGGGACGATGACCGCGTCCGGCTCCGGCACCTGCTCCAAGATTTCAAGGCCCACCGTTCCCTGCCCCGCGATCACTTCAGCCCCATCGAAGCCGTGCACGTAGGCGTAGCCTTCGCTGGCCACCAATTCGTCTGCCTTCTCCTTCGCCTCACCGATGTCGTCCCCGTGCAGGAGAACGTTGGCTCCGAGCGCACGGCACCGGCTTTGCTTGATCAGGGGGGCGAAGGTGGGCATGACGACCGTCACCGGAATCCCGAGTTCGCGGGCATGGTAGGCGAGCGCCAGCGCGTGGTTGCCTGCCGAAGCGGCGATCACGCCGACCTTCCGTTGATCTTCGGGCAATAGCAGCAGCGCGTTGCGCGCCCCCCGCTCCTTGAAGCTCCCGGTCCGCTGCAAGAACTCCAGCTTCGTGAAAACGGTGCATCCACAAAGCTCGGAAAGGGCGAACGACTCCGTGCACGGAGTGTGGACGATCCCGCCCGCGATACGGGTGCGTGCCGCGATGATCTGGTCGAAGGTGGGCTCCATGGGGCGAGTTCAGTTTACGTGTAAGGAGAAGCGACAAAACCAGGAACCTTCACTTATCACGTTCCTTCCGAGGACTAGGCTGAGCCCAACTGGGGCCGCAGCGCGATGGCAAAAGGGAAAGGAGTCTCCGCAATGAGCGAATACATGAGCATGATCACCGTCAACTGCCCGTCCTACGAGGTGTTCGAGTTCATCTCGGACGTCACGAACATGCCGCAGTACCTACCTACCGTCCACCGGGCGGACTTCCAGCCGGGCGACCGCGTGGAAGTCGAGGGCGAGGCCAACGGACGGCACTACGTCTCCGACGGCTGGTTCGACGTGAGCGAGGATTCGATGAGGATGACTTGGGGCTCGGACGGCGAGAACAAGTATTCCGGCCACATGCAGGTGGTGGATGCCGGGGATAAGTCGCAAGTTACCGTCGGCCTGAGGTTCGAGCCGAAGCCGCACCAGGAAGCCGAGTTCCGCCGCCAGATGGGTAGCCGCGACGCGGCCATCCAGGAGGGGCTGAACAAGGCGCTCCAGAGCATCAAGAACGTTTGCGAAGGTAAGGGCGGCAAAGTTCCATCCAGCGCGGACACTCAGAACCGGGGCTACGTCAGCTAAGGCTGATTACGTCCTTCCTTCACCCCCAACCCCCTCACCTATTCCGCCGCGCCCTTCGCTCTGCTCACGGCAGGCTAATCGGCGAAACCGGAGAGGGGGCTTTCTTTTGGGAACAAAAGACCTAGCGGGGTGCGTTATCCCTGGCACGAACGGCAAACTTGCCGCTAGAGGCCAACGATGACCAGGCACCAACTCACCATCGAAGAAGCGGAAGCGGTTTGCCGCCTCCACGCCGAGCGCAACGGTGAAGAGACGATGCGCCTTGGGGACCTGGCGGAAGCCCTCCGTATCCCCAGGCATGAGGCCGAGTCGCTGCTTGCCGAGGTGCGAGGCGTTCCGGTGATCGTGCAGAAGCCCCGGCCCCTGTGGTTCGACCACAGCGCCATGGTCAGCGGTGCTATCGCGGCTGGCGTCTGTGCGGTTGCCTTTGCTGGCTACCTCGTCATGGGCCACGGACAAGCACCTGCCCCCGTCCAGCACGTGGTGGTCATGGACGGCCCAGACCATGGTCAAATCATGGATGAGGTTTCCGCTCGCCTGGAAGCCGCCCGAGCCCGCCGCGAAGCCGAGATGATGGCGCGAGAAGTAGTGATCGCTCCACCCCCGCCCGAGATCGTGATCGAGCGCCACTGGGATCGCGGCTAAGTAACCTTTGGGAGGGCTAGCGGATGTTGAAGTACTTGGCGTCCGGGTGGTGGACGATGATCGCACTCGTCGACTGCTCGGGAACCAGCATGTACTCCTCGCTCAGCTCGACTCCGATCTCCGCCGGATTTAGCAACTCGAACAGCTTAGCTTGATCTTCCAAATTCGGGCAGGCGGGGTATCCGAATGAGTATCGTGCCCCGTGGTACTTGGCGCTGAAAAGCAGCCGCATGTCCGCCGGCTCCTGGTCCGCGATCCCCATCTCGTGGCGGATCTGTCGGTGCCAGTATTCGGCAAGCGCCTCGGCGGTTTCGACGCCCATCCCGTGCACGAACAGGTAGTCCTGGAAGTCGCCCTTGGCGAACAACTCTCGCTCGCGCTGGCTGACCTCCTCCCCGACGGTGACGATGTGGAAGCCGACGGTGTCGCGCCGACCCGACGTCGCCGGTTGGAAGAAGTCGCTGAGGCACTGGCGGCGACCGTCGCGCTGCCGGGGGAAATTGAACCTCACCCGCTCAGTCACCTCGTCTTCGTGGTAGACGATCAGGTCGTTGCCCTCGCTCGCACACGGGAAGTAGCCCCACATGACCCTCGGCCTGAGCACCCGGGCAAGCTCGCGCTTCATCCGCTCGAAAACAGGGCCGGCGTTCTCCTCCAGCCACTGGTTGAAGTCAAGGTTGCCCATCCCCTCGGGACGCTTGAACTGCCACTGGCCGCGGAAAAGGGCGATCGGGTTGATGTACTTGTAGACCTCGAAGATGTCGAACCGGGTGTGCTTCCGGGCTCCGTAGAACGGCAGCTTGGGCGGCTCGGCTACCGGGACAACCTCCGACATGACACCCGTAAAAACGTACAGCTCGCGGTCGAGGGCGTCGGTTCGGTGGCTCTGCACTCGTGGCGCTGCCACTTCCTCCGGCTCTTCGCTCACGGTAGGTGCTGGCTTTGCGGGAGCGGCCGACGTCTCCCCGCAAAGCTCGCCCATCAGCCGAAGGCCCTCGAACGCATCCTGCGCGTAGAACACCTGGCCGTCGTAAATCGACCGCAGATCCTGCTCAACGTAGGCGCGGGTCAGGGCGGCACCGCCGAGGATGACCGGGTAGCCGGAAAGGTCGCGAGAGTTCATCTCCTGCAGGTTGTCCCGCATGATGAGAGTGCTCTTGACCAGTAGACCGCTCATGCCGATCACCTGGCACTTCGTCTCCGTCGCCTTATCGAGGATCGAGTTGATCGGTTGCTTGATGCCGATGTTGACGACCCGGTAGCCGTTGTTCGAGAGGATGATGTCGACCAGGTTCTTTCCGATGTCGTGGACGTCGCCCGCCACGGTGGCCAGGAGGATGGACCCCTTCTCCGATCCCTCGACCTTCTCCATCAGCGGCTCAAGGTAGCGGACCGAAGCCTTCATCACTTCGGCGCTCTGAAGCACGAACGGAAGCTGCATCTTGCCGGCCCCGAACAGCTCGCCTACCGTCTTCATCCCATCGAGCAAGATCTCGTTGATGATGTGGAGGGGCGCGTACTGGGCCAACGCCGCGTCTAGGTGCGGCTCCAGATTCTTCTTGATCCCGTCGACGATGTGCTTTTTCAGCGTATCTTCGACCCCGAGACCCTCAAAGGGGTCGGCGGCGGTGGAGGCTGCCTTCACGTTCTCGAATCGAGCCATCAGCTCGATGAGGGGATCGTAAACGCAGACCTGGTCTTGGTTCTGCGCAGGCTCGGTCACCCCCTAAGGATACCGGAGGCCCTTCGGGTGAGGATTCAGATGGATCGAGATGATCTCAATGATCGAAATGATCAAAGCGTTCTGGATCATCCTAATCATCCAGATCGTTCTGATCATCCCGATCCTCCAGTAAGAGCAAGGAGTTGCTCGCAGTAAGAGCAAGGAGTTGCTCGACGAACTTCGCCTGCTCCGTTCCTCGGTTGCCTTCTAGCCACTCCTCGAACAGCGCCCGGCTTTCGTCGGCCAGCACCCCGCCCACGATGTCTGGCGCGGTCGACTCTGGACTCTCGGGGGGCTTGACCCTTCCGGTTCCACTGTCGGCGGGGGCGGTCATGCCGAAGATCACCAGCGAGACGCCCGCTTCCATGGCCGCACCCAGGCACATCACGCAGGGTTCGAGAGTGGAGACGAGCGTCACGTCTTGCGCATCGAGAGGCAGGGCGGCGGGCTCTCCGTCGCGAGATCCAGCGTTCTCGAACGCGACGATCTCGGCGTGGGCGTTCTTCCGCTGCAGGGCGTTCACCCGGTTGTGGCCCCGAGCCACGATTCGAACCGCCTCTCCCTGCCCGATGGCGATCACGCAGCCAATCGGGGCTTCCCCCTCGGTCATTCCCTTTCGGGCTTCCGAGAGCGCTTCCCGCATCAGCTCCTCCTGCTTCAGGCTCGACATCCGCACCGTGTCCACGCGGGTTTGACTCACCGTTATCGGAAGTGGTTGCGTCGCCGAGAGTGCCTATACTGGTTGTATTGCGCGGCCAATCCGCGACGGGAAAAGAGCAGCATGCACTTCCACCGAAACCTGCGCTTGGTCATCGCCGCGCTCCTCGTCCTTCCTACCGCCTTAGGGGCTGCCCAAGGCGTGGCCCAGGAACTCACCATACGCGAGTTGATCAATGGTGAGCGGTTCCCCGGGACGATCAAGCCCGTCGACCTTCCCGCCACTTTTCGAGCGATCGCGCTGACCCATAGCGGCAATGCCGGGACAGAGGAAGTTGGATTCACGACCTACAGTCCCTACTCCAGCTACTACTATGCCCCCTCTGTGCCGGGCGTGAACGGACCCGCTACGCCCTTTTTCCATGGCCTCCTGAAGGCATTAGAGGCTCATTGGACGGACGGTACGGTGGTGAACCTTTCGGGAGAGCCGTTCCTGGTGGTCTACCGGCTCTCCTACGATGCCTCGCGGATGATGGAGGACCCTGGGGCCACGGAGTCCGCTTTACGGGCGTCGAGTCTACGCCTCACCCTCGTCAAAGTCCGGGGGGTGCAGTCGTTGACCCCGATGCCGGACCTCACGAAGCAGTCGTTGCTCGAGACCCTGGGCCTGACGGACGGCGCCCGTCCGTCGGAAGCGAGTGCCAAAAGCGTGACCTTGGCCCGCGGCAAGCAGATCGCTCTGGCCCTGATCATGTACTTGAACGACAACGACGAGGTACTGCCGTTTGCCCAGTCGACCCAGGCCGTCAAGTACGTGACCGAGCCCTATTCCAAAAGCAAGACCATCTGGAACAGCCAAAACCCGAACGGGGGCGGATTCCGGTTCAACATTAACCTAGGTGGCGTCAGCATGACGGCTCTCGACGCGCCTTCTGAAACGCCCATGGTCTACGAATCCCAGGCCTGGCCAGATGGAGGACGCGTCGTCGCCTTTGCCGACGGTCACGAAGCCTACGTAGACCGGGCGCGGTGGCAGGCCCTGCAACCGATGCTCAAGCGAAAGTTCCCCCGGCAGGGACGGCCCCTTCCTTTGAACTACGGTGCGGGATGGCAGCCCAGTAAGTAGCCGTCCCGCCCGCCAACCCCAGGGTTCAACTCTGCCCGTAGCGGTTGTGGTACCGGTCGTACCACTTCTCTGCCTCTTCAGCCGGAATGGTCTGTGGAGACCCGATCTGCATCGCCAGCCACACCGTCTTGGCCACGTCCTCCGTCATCACGGCCGCCTTGAGCGCGGACCGGGGGGAGGAGCCCCAGGCGAAGACGCCGTGGTTGCCGAGCAGGATGGCGGGGGCCCGGTTGCGGTGGCGCAGGATGGCCTGGCCGATGTTCTCGCCTTCGTTATCCGTGTAAGGCATGCAGGGGATCTCTGCCCCGAACTCGTCGCAGATGGCGGTCAGGCACAAGGGGATCGCCTTACCGACGGCGGCGAAGGCGGTGGCGTAGTTGCTGTGGGTGTGGATGATCCCGCGCAGAACGGGGATGTTCTTGTAAAGGAACAGGTGGTGCGGCAGGTCCACGCTGGGCCGCAGGTTGCTCCCGACCACGTTGCCCGTCTCTAGCTCCACCTGAACCAGGTTTTCCGGGGTGATCTGGTCGTAGTCCATGCCGCTGGGCTTGATCACGACCATGCCGGAAGACGGATCGAAGCCACTGGCGTTGCCCGAGTGCATGGTGACTAAGCCCGCCTTAGGCAGCATGTGGTTGGCGTAGGCGACCTCGGTGCGAAGGTGGTGGAGGCTCATCGCTGTCAGTTATAGACCGTCCGTCGCCTCGGGCGCATCGGCCACCCCCTCGCGCCAGTACCGGGCTCCGTCGTTCGTCCTCCGCAGCAAGCCCTCCTCGTACAGTTCCCGTCGGAGCAGGGCATGATCGCCGAAGGTATGGGCCGCCTTCAGCACCGCGTTGACTTCCATCTCGGAATAGGGGCGGCCAGTTTCAAATCGTTCGGCAAGGCGGCGGAGAACCGCCCGCTGGTGCTCGCGTCGCTTTCGGGACGGCCATTGGGTCAGCCGTCCCTCATCGTCGAAGTACGCCTCGGTCACGGGTCGGCCCCTTACACCCGCGCCTGGTGGCGGATCTGGATCAGCTCCTTCATCACGTGTCCCAAGGACCCAGACCACTCTGCGGTGCCAAAGGCATCGTGGAGCTCCGTGTACAGGGCGAAAAGCCGCTCGTAGACCGCGGCGGCGGCCGGATCGGGCGTGTAAACCACGTCCTTCACTCCCGTCATCTTCGCCTGCGCCTCCTCGGCGTTGCTGTACGCCCCGCCCACCACGGCTCCGAAGATCGCGGAGCCGAGGGCACAGGTCTGGGCCGACCGGGAGACCTTCATGGGCCGGTTCATCACGTCGGCGTAGATCTGCATGACCAGTGGGCTCTTCTCCGCGATCCCGCCGCAATTCACCACCTCGTCCACCGAAACTCCGTACTCCTCCAGCCGCTTTACGATCTTGTACGCCCCGAACGCCGTCGCCTCGATCAACGTGCGGTAGACCTCTGCCGGACTGGTGTGCAGCGTCTGCCCTACGAGCAGGCCAGTGAGCAGCGGGTCGACCAGGATCGTACGGTTGCCGTTGTTCCAATCCAGAGCGAGCAGGCCCGATTCGCCCGGCCGCAGCTTCATGGCCCCCGCCGTCAGCTCTTCGTGCGAGCGACCGACGAAGGTGGCGAACCAATTGAAGATGTCGCCGACTGCCGACTGACCGGCTTCGAGTCCGTAGTAGCCCGGTAGGACCGAGCCCTTGACGATGCCGCACAGGCCGGGGACGTCGGCGAGGGGAAGGTCGAGCGGGTGCACCATGCAGTCGCAGGTGCTGGTGCCGATGATCTTGACCAGTGTTCCCGGCTTGGCCCCCGAGGCGACCGCCCCGAAGTGGGCGTCGAACGCGCCGACCGCCACGGGAATTCCTTCCCGCAGCCCGGCCCTTTCCGCGACCTCTTTCGTAAGCGTTCCTGCAGGCTGGTCGCTCGGGACCGCCTTGTCGAAAAGCCGGTCCCGCAGGTCGGCCAACCTCGGGTCAAGCGCGCCCAGGAACTCTTTCGAGGGCAGTCCTCCCCAGTCATCGGCGTACATCGCCTTGTGGCCGGCGGCGCAGACGCTGCGGGCCACCTTGCTCGGCTCCAGATTGCCCGTCAGGTATCCGGGAACCCAGTCGGCGAACTCCACCCACGAGTAGGCGGCTTCGAACACGTCGGGCTGGGTGCGCGCGCAGTGGAGGATTTTCGACCAGAACCACTCAGACGAGTAGGTGCCCCCGCACTTCGCCAAGTACGGCATCCCCAACTGAACTGCCTTCTCCGTGATCTCCCTTGCCTCCGCGAACGAGGTGTGGTCTTTCCACAGCCAGCACATGGCGGCTGGCTCGTCCTTAAACCGCTCGTCGAATGCCAGCGGTTGCCCGCTCCTATCGACGGGAATCGGGCTAGACCCCGTGGTGTCGACGCCAAGGCCGATCACGTCCTGGGGGTCGACGCCCTGAAGGACCTCCCGCACCGTGGCGTAGAAGCCGTCGACGTAGTCCTGGGGGTTCTGCCGGGCGAGGTTCGGGTCCTTGGGGTCGAGGATCACGCCCCGGTCCCCGCTCGGGTACTCGAAGACACTAGTCGCCAACTCCGCCCCGTCGGCCACGTCCACCAGCAACGCCCGCACACTGTTCGTTCCGTAGTCCAATCCGATCGCGTACTTTGCCATCCGTTCTCCGAGGCCCATCTTACATGCCGATGGTGCCGAAGAAACAAGGGAGGCCTCTAACGGCTCCAAGAGCTATGAACACACCGCTCTGGTTACAAGCTGGCTTCTGGGGTCTTGTGGCTGGTGGATCGCTTCTGCTGGGCGCAACCATCGGGTACATGGTCAAGGTTCCGCAGCGCCTGATTGCCCTGATCATGGCCTTCGGCGCGGGAGTCCTCGTTTCGGCCTTGGCATTCGAGTTGATGGAGGAGGCGTACAACGAGGGCGGCTTTGTCTCGGCCTCGGTGGGGTTCCTCCTGGGCGCGGTGGTCTACACCACTGCAACCGGCATCCTCGCGCACCGGCACGAGGGCACCCGCCGCCGCAAGCGCTCCGGCAACCGACAGCCGAACGAAACCGACCGGCCGGGCAGCGGAATGGCCCTGGCCGTGGGAGCGCTCGTGGACGGCGTTCCCGAATCGATTGCCATCGGCGTGAGCCTGATTGGTGGCGGTAAGGTGGCGCTGGCCACCGTCATCGCCGTCTTCCTCTCCAACATTCCGGAGGGCCTTTCCTCTTCGGCCGGAATGCGAGAGGCGGGCCGGTCTAAACGGTACGTGTTCGGTCTCTGGGGCGGCATTGCCCTAATCTCTGGAGTATCGGCGATCCTCGGCTACGCCGTGTTCTCCCGCTTCGACCGCGACCTGATCGCGGGAACGATTGCCGTAGCCGCCGGAGGGATCCTCGCCATGCTCTCGAGCACGATGATCCCCGAAGCGTTCGAGGAGGGCCATGAGTACGTCGGCATCGTCTCCTGCCTCGGTTTCCTTTGCGCCTTCCTGCTTACGAAGATGGGATAGTGACTGGGACCGCCGTCGTCCCGACGGCTCCGGTTTCGGGCCAGCGGGACGCTGGCGGTCCCAGTTAGACTAGGGTTCCCTCTTGCCTTTCAACCATCCTTGCGTACAGTCCCCGCTCCGCCATTAGCTCGCGGTGGGTTCCTCGCTCTAGGATGCGGCCGCCTTCGATCACCAGGATCAGGTCGGCATTGCGGATGGTCGACAACCGGTGGGTGGCGATGAGGGCCGTGCGGCCCTGCAACAGCCGGTTCAGGCTCTCGTAGATCAGGTGCTCGGATTCGGGCTCAACCGCCGAGGTCGCCTCGTCGAGGAGGAGGATCGAGCTTTGGGCGAGGAAGGCCCGGGCGACGCTGATCCGCTGGCGCTGCCCTCCCGAGAGCTTGACGCCCCGCTCACCGACCATCGTCGCGTAGCCGTCGGGAAGGCGGCTAATGAACTCGTGCGCGTTCGCGGCGCGGGCCGCCGCTTCGATTTCCTCGTCGGTGGCTTCTGGCCGACTGAATCGGATGTTCTCAGCAACACTCGCCGCGAACAGGAAGGTGTCCTGCTGCACCGAGACTACGTGCCTTCGAAGCGAGCGCTGGGTGACGTCCCGGAGGTCGTGGCCGTCGAGTTTCACCGCGCCCCCCGTCGGATCCCAGAAGCGGGCCATCAGGGCGAAGATCGTGCTCTTCCCGGCCCCCGACTCGCCCACGAGCGCAACTCGCTGCCCGGGCTGAATCGTAAACGAAACGCGTTCGAGCACGGCTGGTGCGCGTCCCTCGACCTGAGGACCCTCCAGACTAGGTGCCGCCGTGTAGCCAAACGACACGTCGTCGAACTCGACGAGCCCCCGCACCTTCGGCAAGTCGACCGCCCCCTCGCGATCCTTGACCGTTTCCGGTGCGTCCAGGATCTCGAAGATGCGGGTTCCGGCGGCGATCGCCCGCTGGAGCATGTCGTTGATCTGGGTGAGGTTGTCGATGGGGCCGTAGAAGTACCGCCCGTAGGTCCGGTAGGCGACCAGACCGCCGAGAGTGAAGCGTCCGTTCACGATCAGCCAGGCCCCGAAGCCAAGCATGATCACGCTGGTAAACGACATCACGAATCCGACGATCGGGAACAGCACCGACCGCATCCGAATGCCGCTCAGGTTTACCTCCAGGAACGCGCGGTTCCGCGTTTCGAACGCGGCCAGCTCTTCGGGTTCTCGCGAGAAACCCTTGATCACCCGGATGCCGCCGATGGTGTCGGTCAGCCGCGCCGTCAGCGCCCCCAGGTGCTCCCTTGACTTCTTGTAGACGACCTTCACCCGCTTGTTGAAAACGCGAAGGAGGAAGCCCACGATGAAGATGGGGGCAAGGGTGGCGAGGCCGAGCCAGAGGTGCAGCGAGCAGAAGATGATGGCGACGCCGGTGAGCCGAAGAAAATTGGCCAGCAGGTTGTCGGTGCCGTTGACGACCACCTCCTGCACCGCCTCGACGTCGGAGGAGACCCGGCTGATGAGGTCGCCCGACTGCTGCTCGTTGAAGTACCCAAGCGGAAGTCGGCTCAGCTTCGAGTACAGGGCCTGCCGAAGGTCGAACACAAAGCTCTGCCCCACCGTCTCCAACAGCCGACGCCGAAAGCCCGAAACCACTGTTTCCACGGCCGCAATTCCCACGAGAGCCGCGACCGCTCCCGGTAACAGATCGATCTGCTTCTTAGCGATCACATCGTCGACGATGATCAGCCAAATAAACCCCGGCGCAAGCTCGGCGGCTACGTCCAACAGCAAGCAGCCGAACCCCAGCAGGATCTTCACCCGGTAGGGCTGGAGGTACTGGAGCAGGCGCAGGATAATCGGCACCCTTATCCAGACGAGTCGTGGGGCTAGAATGTCTGCCGATGGTCGCGATCATTCCGGCGGGAGGAAAGGGCACCCGAATGGCGGTAGTCACGGGGGGAATGCCGAAAGAGTTACTACCCTTGGGAAGCCGAACGGTCCTATCACGAATCATCGACGAGGCCAAGGCCGCAGGAGCCGAGAGGGTCATTGTCGTGGGCTCGACAAGCAAGCCCGAGATCGACGCTTACGTGAAGGCTTTAGAGGACCCGAACGTCCTGGTGCGACACCAAGAACGACCGCTGGGCCTCGCCGACGCCATTGCTTCGGCCGAAGCGCACGACGATGCGCTCATCCTTTTGGGTGACACGGTTTACCACGGAGGATCCCCCTGCGGACGTCTGGCCGACGCTTTGCGAGATGGCCTGCTGGGGGCGGTCGCCGGCGAGGAAGTGCCCGATGAGTTGGTCCACCTGTACGGGATCATCGAGGGCTCCGGTATCGACCTGGATATCGCGCGGATCGTTGAGAAGCCCAAGCCCGACGAGGTCCGAAGCCGGTGGGCCGTGGCCGCCCGCTACGCCCTCTCCGCTCCGCTGATGGCCGCCCTGGTGGGCCGCGCCACCCACCACCGCGCAGCCCCTCGAGGCGAGCTTGGGCTTACCGAAATCATCAACGACGCCCTTCGGGTTTCTGGCGACCCGGATGCGCTCGCTCCATTACCGATGCGACTCGTGCCCCTTCAGGGCACGGAAAGAAGGGTGGACTGCGGAAGCCCGGAGGAGTACGCTGAGGCGAAGGAGCTTTCATGGGATTGACCATCACTTACACCGCCCCTGGCCGATGCGGCATCGTCGGAAACCCGAGCGACATCTATGGCGGAAAGGTGCTGTCGTGCTCGGTTCCTACCCGAGCCCGGTGCCGCCTAAGCCTGGGAGGACAAGAACTCCTTCCCGAGGACCTAAGGCTTTGGAACGCCGCAACCTCGCGTTTTCCTCTGGCCGAGCCCGCGACTGTGGAGTGGTCGACGGACATCCCCCGTTCCAGCGGGTTATCGGGATCGACGGCTCTTCTCGCCGCCACTTTAGGCTGTGTTCTTGAAGCGCGCGGGGAGGCCCCTGGCCTTTCCTCCGTCGAAGAGCGAAGCGCCTTCGCCGAGCTAGTGAGGGACATCGAGCGCAATGAAGCGGCGGTGATGTGCGGATATCAGGATGCCTACATGATCGTTCATGGCGGCATGCAGCTCATGGACTTCGCCGGGAAGCACCCGGTGAACCCCGGACCGCACGCGACGCTAAAACAGATCGAAGCACCCATCCCCTTCCTGCTCGTCACAACCGGGGTCGAGCGACTAAGCGGGTCGGTGCACGGCCCAATGTCGCAACGCTGGTTAGACGGGGATAGAGAGGTGGTAGACGCCATCGACACGATCAAGACGCTGGCGGAGCCCGCCGCCGCTGCCTTGGCCAAGGGTGACCTCGCGACGGTAGCCGACGCCATGACCACCAATCACCGGCTCGTGGCGGGGCTCGGCGGTTCGGGCGAATCGATCGACCTTCTCATCGACCGGTGCCTACGGCACGGTGCCCGGGCCGCCAAGCTTGCAGGGGCCGGAATGGGAGGCACCGTCATCGCCCTTACCGAAGAACCCGAAGTCTTAGAGAGCCGCCTCCGCGAAGACGGCTACACCAGGTTCATCCGCCTCCAAACCGTCGCCGGCGTCCAGAAAGTGGCCTAAAAGCCCCCTCTCCTGTTCCAGGGATGGTTCGCGCCGTGGAACAGGAGAGGGGGTTGGGAGTGAGGGAAGTGAAGCGTCCAGGTCTCAAGGTCCCGGTCTAGCTTCCCCCTTTGCCCACCATCAGACGAGACAAAAAATCGCGGTCCGAGTACCCAGACCGCCCGCCACCGTTCCGGACGTCCAGAATCCCCTCGGCCTGCCGTACGACGACCATCCGAGCAGATCGGCTCACGTAAAGACGCTGATAGCCTGCGCCGGCCGCGAACACCAGGTCCTTCGGAATCCCGTCGACGCTCCACATCTCATCCGATCCCCGGTTTAACTGAGGGATCGACCGGCGCAACGTCGGGTCGACCGGCCGATTCATCCACCAAGTCAAACCGTATGCCGGATTGGCGGGCGTTCCGACGAAGCAGTCCTCCAACTGCTTCGCGTCCAGCACTCGCTTGCCGTTCCAGACGCCGCCCAGCCGCACCAACTCTCCGTACTTCGCCCACTCCCGAGCTGTCAGGTGCGCCCCCGAAGGAAGGTGAGGATTTCCGTCGCGACCCTTGCGCCAAAAGGCGCACCGAAGCCCGATCGGCTTGAAAATCCTTCGGTCCAGGTAATCCAAGGGACCCTCACCTCGGTTTGTGAGCTTGCGCCGCATGATCTCTCCAAAGGTCTGGAACGGCACCGCCCCGTACCGAAACCGCTTCCCGGGTTCGTCGATCAGGTCGTGAGCGATGGAGTCTACGTAGGGAGCCGGTCTTCCCGCGGATCCTCCCGGCAAACCGCTGGTCAAGTTCAGGATCTGCCGGATCGTGACTGCTGCTTTCTTGGGATCACCCCGCCACTCCGTGAGCGTGTCTGATGCTTTCTCGTCGAGCCGCAGCAGCCCATCCTCCTCGGCGGCCAACGCCATCGCTCCCACAAAGCTCTTGGTCCCGCTGGCTAGCTCGTGGGCTCGATCCGGCCGCCCACCGTTGGGATAGTCCTCGAAAGCGACCTTCCCGTCCACCATCACCAGCATCGAGATCCCTCGTTTCGCCGCGCTGTACTCGGCGGCGAGTCGCTGGTTGCGGGGGTCGAGTGGCCCCGAGAAACTCGTGGGCAAGACCAGGATCGCGAGCAATGGCAGCATTGGCGAGAAACGACGCGGGTCCCCAACTGAAGTTCAGTGCGATGCCAAAGGCCCCAAGTTTGCTCAGAGCCTTTTGTCGCGTGACATTGCCAGAGAGTTGTGGGTAACGTCCGCCCAATGGTGGACGCTTATCGGTTTAACCTGACTGCTTTTGCAGACGAAATCAGCCCCGACCTCTCGACTCAGATCGCCGCCCTCAAGCGGCTAGGCATCTCAGGGCTCGACCTGAGGAGTGTCAACGGGGTCAACGTCCTCGACCTGAACCAAGAAGAGCTCCAGCGGGTCCTGGACGCATGTAGCGAAGCTGGAATCGTTGTACAGTGCATCGGCTCGCCGGTAAACAAGATCCCCTACAGCGTTATGGCGCAGGGTACCGAGCGCGACCGGCTTCACCGGGCGATCAAGGCTGCCCGCTACCTGAACACCAAGCGCATCCGGCTCTTCAGCCCGGAGGTCCCCGAGGACCAGCACGACGAACTTGCGCCAAAGATCATCGAGTGGATGGCCGACCAGAAGCGGCTGGCCGAGGAGTACGGCATCGTACTGATCCACGAAAACGACGCACGATACTGGGGCGCGTACCCGCAGAACGCGAAGCGGTTGTTCGAGGCGATCGGCGATGTCCACTTCCGGGCTGCGTTCGACTTCGCGAACACCGTCCTCATCGGGTTCCGCCCGCTCGACGACTGGTTCCCCTGGATCCTCCCCCACCTCGATACTCTGCACATCAAGGACGCAACCGGCGGAAAGGTCGTCCCGGCGGGGCAAGGAGACGGGCAAATTGAGGACACCTTACGCTTCCTCATCGAGCAGGGCTGGCAGGGGCCGCTGACCCTCGAGCCTCACCTTCAAGCGGCGGGCCAGTTCGGTGGGTTCAGTGGCGAGCAGCTTTTCGAGACGGCCGTCAACGCGCTCCGGGATGTGCTGAGCCGTGCCGGGGGCCAGGGCTAGTGGTCAGATTCGGGATCATCGGGTGCGGCGCCATCCACGGCACCCATGCGGACGCTATCAAGGGAGTAGAAGGGGCTCAGCTTAGTGGCTTCTACGATGTGCAGTTCGAGCGAGCGTGCGGTGCGGCCGAGAAGCACGACGCCCCGGCTTTCCGTTCGCTGCGGGAGTTCTACGACAACGTGGATGCCGTGTGCGTGTGCACCCCCAGCGGACTCCACGCCAAGGTCGCGATCCACTCCGCTCGCGCCGGTAAGCACGTGGTGGTCGAGAAGCCCGTCGATGTGACCCTGGCCGCCGCGCAACGGATGGTGGCGGAAGGCCGAAAGGCGGGTGTCAAGCTCACGACGATTTCCCAACACCGGTTCTCGCGCCAGATGCGCCGCCTGCACGACGCGGCCCAAGCGGGCGACCTCGGCAAGCTGATCGAGGGCGACGCCTACATCAAGTGGTACCGCACTCAGCAGTACTACGACTCCGGCGATTGGCGCGGGACCTGGAAGCTCGACGGCGGCGGATGCCTGATGAACCAAGGGGTCCACTACGTGGACATGATCCAGTGGGTCATGGGCGGCGTCCAGTCCGTCCAGGCCCAGGTACGCACTGCGGCCCACGACATCGAGGTGGAGGACGTGGCTACCGCCCTCGTTCAGTACCGCAACGGGGCCATCGGGGTGATTCAAGGCTCCACCAGCTTCTATCCGGGCCTTGCCGAGCGAGTGGAGGTGCACGGCGAGCACGGAACGGTGATCCTCGAGGGGGATAAGACCAAGGTGTGGAAGGTCGATCCCGAGCGGGCCAAGCTTGGCAAGTACGGCGACGGGGTGATGCAGCAGCCGACGCCGAGCCTTCACATGACGGAGAGCGACATGGGCGATGCGGACGATCCGACCGCCAAGTGGGGCGAGCAACACCGGCTCCAGATCGAGGACTTCGTGCAGGCCATCGTGGACGACCGGGACCCGTTCATCACCGGAGAGATGTCGCTGGAGCCGCTCAAGGTGATCCTCGCGATCTACCGGAGCGCCAAGCGCAATGGCGCGAGGGTGGAAGTCTGATGCGGTTCGGCGTCTGCTGCGGCCTCGACTCCGCCGCACGGGTGCTGGAGGCCGGCTTCGACTACGTCGAGCTTGGCGCGGGCAGCATCTTCGGCGGGGCAGAGTACGATCCGACGTCTCTCCGAGGCCTCCCCGTCGAGGCTACGAACCTATTCTTTAGCGGGGACATCAAGCTTTTCGGACCTGAGCGGACCTCGTGGCGGGAGTACGTGGAGCGAATGCTTACTCGGGCCGCCGAAGCCGGAGTTCAGGTCATGGTCGTCGGCAGCGGCGGTGCCCGCCGCTCTCCCGAGGGCACCGACCCATCCCAGGCGGAGGCCGAGTTTGTGAGCATCGCGGCGGAAATCCAGGAGATGGCGCGGCCCTTTGGCATCGTTATCGCGCCGGAGTCGCTGAACCGCTCCGAGACGAACGTCGGCAACGACCTAGCCGCGTTTGCCACTGCCCTCGTAGCCGCCGGGTCCGGCTATACCGCCGACTCATACCACGTGCTGTACGAGTGGCGAGCGGACGGTGGTTCGGAGCCGGCGACTGACCCCGAGTTCTTCGCCCAACAGATGCCCACCAAGCCCGACCACGTCCACCTAGCCTCGGCCGAACGGGTCCTGCCACGAGGCGACGACCCGGAGCTCCAAGCGTTCGCTGCCCAACTGCGAGAGCTCGGCTACGATGGCCGAGTCAGCCTAGAGGCCCGTCACGACGGCTCGCCCGAGGCACTCCGCGATGCCTTGGACGGAATGAAGGCCCTGTTCCAGTAGGGGCGAGGCGTGCCTCGCCCTCACCCTCGCGAACACCCCCGCAACTATGCCTTGAAATGTGCGGGCGAGGCACGCCTCACCCCTACGGCGGGTGTAACCTCGGCGAGCGATGCCGACGATTGACATGCCTTTGGCGGAACTGGAGCGGTACGAGGGGCGGAACCCTCGGCCCGAAGATTTCGACGCGTTCTGGGATTCTTCCTTGGCCGAGATGCGCGCCATCGATCCCCAGGTGGAGCTGACGCCCCACGAGTTCCGGCAAAACATCGCCGACTGCTTCCACCTTCGCTTCACCGGCACCGGAGGCTCGCGGGTCTACGCCAAGCTGCTCCGCCCGAAGAACGTGCAAGGCAGGCTGCCCGCCGTGCTTCACTTCCACGGCTACTCCGCCAGCAGCGGGGACTGGAACGGCTACCTCAGCTACGTGGCGAACGGCATGGTGGTGGCCGCCCTCGACTGCCGTGGCCAAGGCGGGCAATCAGACGACACCGTAGCGACCAAGGGCCCGACGTTGAACGGCCACATCATTCGGGGCCTCGACGACGACCGGGAAAAGATGTACTACCGGAACGTGTTCTTGGACACTGCCCAACTAGCGAACATCGTGATGGAGATGCCCGAGGTCGATCCCCAGCGGGTTGGTTGCACCGGCGGCTCGCAGGGCGGCGGTCTCACTCTCGCCTGCGCCGCCCTCGAGCCGAGGATCAAGCGGGCCGCCCCATGGTTCCCGTTCCTCTCGGATTACCAGCGCGTGTGGGAGATGGACCTGGACGTCGCGGCCTACGACGAACTCCGTAAGTTTTTCCGCAGCTTTGACCCGCGCCACGAGCGGGAGGCGGAGATCTTCACCAAGCTGGGCACCATCGACGTGCAGCATCTGGCGCCGCGGATCCAAGCCGAGGTCCTGATGGGACTCGGCCTGATGGACACGATCACGCCCCCTTCGACGTGCTTTGCGGCCTACAACAAAATCAAGTCGAAGAAGCGAACGGTGGTCTATCCGGACTTCGGCCACGAGGGTCTTCCCGGATTCGGGGACACCGTTTTCGAGTTTCTGAGCGGGCTATAACGAGAGTTGGCGAATGGACGCGACCCCCTTCAACCGAGCATCGGAGTTGGCCCTCCAAATCTACGGAAAGGTTCTCGAGGCGGTCTGCGCGGAGAACCTAGTTCGGAACGCGGTCCACTTGGACGGGGAGGTTCTGCACGTTCAGGACGTCGTCTTCGACCTAAAGCAATACCAGCGGGTCTTCGTCTGCGGTTCGGGCAAGGCCTCCTATCTCATGGCGCTTACCCTACGAGAACTTCTCGGCGAGCGGGTTAGTGGGGGGCTCGTCGCCACCAAGCACGGCCACGGGGGCCCACTTCAAGGTATCGAAGTCTTTGAGGCATCGCACCCAGTGCCGGATGAGACGTCGATCGAGGCGGGTCGGCGAATGCTGAATTTCGCGGCCAGGCTCCGGGAGGGGGACCTCGTCCTCTTCGCGCTTTCGGGCGGCGCCTCTGCCCTAATGGAAGCCCCCGTTCCCGGAGTAACGCTGCAGGACTTCCAGAAAGTCACCGACGCACTACTCTCGCGCGGGCTAGACATCCGCCAGATCAACTCGGTAAGGTCGGCGCTCAGTGCCGTAAAGAGGGGGGGATTGGCCGAAGCGTTTGCCCGAGCGGAAGTTTGCGTAATCGCCCTCAGCGATGTTAGGGGTAACGATTTGGCGACCATTGGATCCGGCCCGTTTTTCCAGGGCAAGCACTTAGACCCCACGGCACTTGCGAGAACTTACAATCTGGCTTCCTGGATTTCGCCGGAGGTCATGCAGATTTTCCGAAGCCGAATCCGAAGCGCCCCGATCCGCCACCGGGCCATCCCCCACCGCGTGATCGGCGACAATCAATTAGCCATAGAGGCGGCAATAACGGCGGCCTCCGAGGTCGGCGTCCCCATCAAGCCCGGAGGCCGATTGTCACTCACTCTCTACGGAGAGTCGAGAAAGAGGGCCCAGGACATCGCTGAGATGGCGCAGAACGTCTTGAACCCAGAGTCACCCGGAAGCTTGGTCTTCGGCGGGGAAACAGTTGTCACCATCAAAGGCACGGGCCTCGGCGGCCGTTGCCAAGAGCTTGCCTGCGCAGCCGCGCCCCACCTCGTCGGACAGATTAACGTTGCTCTGCTCGCTGGAAGCACGGACGGCACCGATGGCCCCACCGATGTTGCGGCCGGCTTGGTCGACGAAGGCTCAGAGGCCCGTGCCGCCGCCAAAGGCTGGATGGCGGCCCGGGCTCTTGAAAGCAACGACAGCTTTCACTATCTGGAAGCCTGTGGTGGACTGGTCAGAACCGGTCCGACCCAGAGCAACGTGAACGACATCGCTATTCTTGTGCGGGCTAGAGGGTAACCACCTCCGGTGCCGGTGCGCTAAGAGCCGACGCCGGGCCGAAGAACTCGACGTGGCGGCGCTCCGCCGAAACTCCAAGGTCCGCGAGCAGGCCGTCGACCGTCGCCATGAACCCTTTGGGGCCGCAGAAGTAGCAGTCAGCGCCCGACGGGATCAGGTCGCGGAGGGTCTCGTGCGAGACCCGGCCCTCTTGGTCGTAGTGCTCGCCGCGGATGTCCGCGTCCCGGGGCGTATCGTAGAACACCGCCGTCTCGACGTTCGGGTTCGCCGCCACGATCTCTCGCAGGCGCGATCCAAAGGCGTGGACGCTGCCGTCGATGGCCGAGTGGACGAAGACGATACGCCGCTCGCTTTGCTGCGCCACGAGGCGCTCCAGCATCGCCAGCATCGGCGTGATCCCCACGCCGCCGGACAGGAGGGCCACCGGACCCGTGCCCGCCTCGTCCAGTTGGAACTCTCCCTGCGGGACGTGCACTAGCACCTCGTCACCCTCGTTGACCGCGTCGTGAAGGTGGTTCGAGACCACCCCGCCCGGCTCCCGCTTCACACTGATCCGGTAGTGCTCAGGGTTCGGCGCACACGAGACGGTGTACTGCCGCATCTGGGTGTACGGGTTGCCGGGCACCTGGAACTTAACGCTCAGGTACTGCCCCGCCTGGTGGGCCGGAAGCGGCTGACCGTCGGCCGGGACCAGCGTGAACGACGCGATCACTTCGCTCTCGACCGTCTTCTTGGCCACGCGGAACGGCTTGAACCCGTTCCAGCCGCCGGGCTGGGTTCGGTTCGCCTCGTACATCCCGCCCTCGACGCCGATCATGATCTCCGCTAGTTGACCGTACGCAGCCGCCCATGCGTCCACGATCTCTGGAGTCGCGGCATCTCCAAGAACGGCTCCGATTGCCTTCAGCAGGTTGCGGCCCACGATCGGGTAGTGCTCCGCCTTCACGTCCAAGCTGCAGTGCTTGTGGGCGATTCGACTGACGGCCGGCCCCAGGTTCTGAAGCTTGTCGATATTAGCCGCGTAAGCGATCACCGCGTCCGCCAACGCCCGGGGCTGCTCGCACTTGACCTGGTGGGCCATGTTGAACACGTTCTTCAGCTCGGGGTTCTCCTCGAACAGGAACTTGTAGAACTGGCGGGTGATGGTCTCGCCGTGAACCTGGAGCACGGGGACGGTGGCGCGGATGATTTCGAGCTGGCTTTCGGTAAGCATTTGATTCCCTCGTTAAAAGGTGTACCTCACATACATCTTCTTCTTTGGGAGGACCAGGACCTCGCCGAACGATTCCAGCAGATTTGCTGGCCACTCGCGATCAAAGGGTGCTCGGTGTTCGGTGTTCGGTGTTCGGACCTCACGCGAAGCTTAACCCTCAATGCTCAATGCTCAACCCTTTCCCTAACACCTGCCCTGTCTCCGTCAAAATAGGAAACCCGTGAGCACCGCCCTGCGCCCCGTCTATTCCGAGTACTTCGCCGACCCCTTCGTCTGGCAGCACGAGGGCGTCTACTACGCCGTCGGCACCGGTGAGCACGAGGCGAGCGGCGAGATCGAGGGCCGGTCGCACGTGATCCCGCTCCTGCGCTCGGAGAACCTGCGCGACTGGGAGCACGTCCACTTCGCCCTCGTCCACCCCGGGGCCGAGCACGGCGAGCAGTTCTGGGCTCCGGCAGTTACCCAGGGCGACGACGGGATGTTCTACATGTACTATTCGGTCGGTCGCTACGAGTGGGGCATCAACCACCACCTCCGCGTCGCCATCTGCGACCGGCCCGACGGCATCTACGAAGACGCGGGCGTCGAGCTGCTGCGGCCGAACGAGGAGGAGGTTTTCGTCTTCGACCCCCACCCCTACCGCGACGAGGACGGCCGGTGGTACTTGTTCTATAACCGCAACCACCTCCACGAGGAGCACGACGAGCACGGCCACGCTCGTGCCGGCGACACCATCAGTTGCCGCCCGCTGGAGACGATGACCCGCCTTGGAACGGAGCCCGTCCAGATCATGCGCCCCCGGTTCGACTGGCAGCGCTCCCCCCGCAAGACGGACACCGAGTACCCCACCGTCGACTGGCACACCACCGAAGGCGCCTGCGTAGTCAAGCGCCAAGACCGCTTCTGGTGCTTCTACAGCGGCTCTGCCTGGCACACCGACATGTACGGCGTGGACTACGGAGTCGCCGACCACATCCTCGGCCCGTATCGCCCCCAGATCTTGGAAGGCGAGGAGTCGCCGCGCGTGCTTAAAGCCCAGCCAGGAGTGCTTAGGGGCCCAGGCCATAATTCCATCGTCGTCGGCCCTGATGGCCAGGACTTCATCGTGTTCCACGCTTGGAACGAGGAGATGACCAAGCGCCAAATGCACATCGAGCCCATCCAGTGGACGGACCGAGGCCCCCGCGTTAGGGGCGGCGTGTAGCGGCACGGCTTGCCGTGCCGCTACCTAGAGATCCACTTCGACGTCGACTCCGGCTGCGAGCAGTTGCGTCCGCTCCCCGAGTTGCAGCGTTCCTGACGCGGATTCGGGAGTTTGGATCCGGAGCCGATGGCCCTCAGGCGTCGGCACAGCCTTAAGCCGGACTGCACCCAAAGGAATAAAAGCCGTCAGCTCTACACTTCCCAGATTGCCTAGCTGCGGCCTCAACGCCAACTCCGAGAACCCCGGCTTCGTCGGCACCAACCCCATCACGCCCTGGTAGAGCGCGATCAGAGGGGCGATCGGGCAGTGCGACATCAGGTTTGTGGTGTCCGGGGTCACGTGCCAGTGCTCTTGGAGCGAGTTGTTCTCCACCGCGCTCCGCATGCCGGTCCACCGGCTGCGGAGGTCGTCGATAACGGCTTGCATCCGGCCCGCCTTGGCGAGTGCCCAGTAGTTCCAAGGGAGGTTCGCGGGGTAGCTCTTCCCTACTTCGTCAGTCGGGTTGGCCAACAATTCGACGCTAGCGTCGGTGTCCCCATGGGGGCAGAGGTCGTAGAGGATGGCGGTGGCGAGGGCGCGGTCGTCTATCCGCACCGTCGCCTCGTTGAACGGGCGGTTGTTGACGAAGGTCTTTCGGGAGGCATCCCAGAAGGTGTCAGTCGCCTTTCGCTGGAGGACGTCCGCGAATTCGCGCAGCCTGGACACCTGGGCAGCGTCGAGTTCCTCCGCCATCGGCAGCAATGCCTCGCGGAGGGCGGCGAGGGCGTACAGGTTGAACGCGCACTGCTTGTGCCGCTGCTGTTGATAGGCGTCGTGGTCGATCCAGACCGTGTTGACACCGATGTCCTCGACCTTTAGCAGACCATCGTCACCCAGGATCGACTCCAGGTAGTCCACGAACCGCATCAGGCGCGGCCAGTTGTCCTTGGCCGGGCTCAGGTCGCCGCTCTGCATCCAGTGGTGGTAGTGGTCGAAGCAGAAGCCCACGCTGTGGTCCACGAGGGGACCCCAGCCGCTGGCGTCGACGTTGCGCTCCCAGATTCGGTTGAGGCGATCGGCGGCGGGCCAGGAGTCGCTGAAGACGCCGTCTAAGAATTGGCCCTGACCGAAGGTGCGGAGAAAGCGGGCGGGCAAACGATTCTCGCCGAAGGCGTAGCGGACGACGTGGAGCTGATGGCCACAGTCGCCACTGTACTGCTGGCGCTCGCGACCCATGCCGTCCACCACGATGTCTTGAGCGCAGTTGTTCAGGGTGTTGACCGTCGCCTCGAAAAGCCGCTGGAGCTTTGGATCGTCCACCCGAATCTGCGGCTGGTTAGGCCAGGGGAAGACTCGGCGGCGCACCCCCACCTTCGAGACCGTCACCGGGCGCGAATGGCCGTGCACGTGCACCTGCAGCCACCGGAAAGCCTCGTAGTCGAACGCCTCGAAGTAGTTCACTCCCTCGCGGCAGACGAACCGACTCCACTGGAAATAGTGGCTGTCCAACCACGGGTGCTTTTCCGCGTCGTGCGACTCCTGCACCATCAGCTCCACAACCGTCCCCTCCGGGGCGTCGATTGTGAAGCGAGGCCACCCGACAATCTCTTCTTCGAACTCGAACGTGGCGAAGTGCCCTTGGGCTGGGTCGGTTTTCGGCAGAACGACCGAATCCGGCCCGTGCGTCCCGCTCGGCTTCGTGACACTCGTGACTTCGAAAGAGCCTGGACTCCGAAACTCGAACCAGTCGTCGGGGTCGCGCTTCCAATCGACGACGCCCGTATCGACCAGACGCATCGCCGGAATCAACTCCTCGCGGAGCAGAGGGATACTCCGCTCGCTCAGAGTGGACTCGGCCGGGGCCGACATCCACACCTCGTTCGCATAGTCCCCATAGCCGCTGGCAAAGGCCGCCCGGTCGGGAGGATTCTGAGACTCTTGGGCAGGCACCCATCCGGTGGCGTCGAATCCAGCCCGGTCCCATCCCTGCGGGTGGCGACGCGCATCGAACTCCTCCTGCAGCGCCCGGAGATACCACCGCCGAAACTGGCCGGGGCGGTGGGCACGGTCGACGGTGCAGTGCCACGATGCGTCGGAGACGACGCTCTGCCCATCGATGTCCAGCTTCAGGAGCAGCCCCGGCTTCCCAAAAGGCCAAGTGCCCTCGCCATGCCCGTAGAACAGGACCTCGACCCCAATTACGTTCAGACCCGCCTTGAGATAGGGCGTTAGGTCAACCGGGTCCGCCTCCGCGTACCGAGGGTCGTGCGGAGCCGGCCCCCACTGGACCCGCTCTCCATTGACCGTCAGCCGGTAACGGCTATCCGCCGCGATCCTACCTTTGGCCACTGTTGGGGCATGGTCGCACATGACCTCACGGCGGAACAGCACGAACGTGTTGGCAAGCGTTCGTTGGGACGGAAACCAGATCCACTTCGCAGGCGCAAGGTCGAGGCGCGACATGGGAGAGAGGATAGCCTGCCGGGGAGCAGGGGAGACAGGAGAAAGGAGACAGGAGACAGGAGACAGGAGACAGGAGAGGGTCTAGCCGCTGAGGCTTGCTTCGGTCAAATCAGAATGGGTGGTCTCCTCCACTCCTTGTCTCGTGTCTCGTGTCTCCTCCGCCCTACCCGCTGACAGCCGACGCCACTTCACGGTATCGGGGCTGAAGGGCCTCGTTGGCCTTCAGGCCGAGCACTTCGAGAATGAGGTCCGACGTGTCCACGATCCGAGGGTGGTCGGGCAGGTTCATCCCCTCCGGCAGTCCAGCAACCAGGAGGGCGGTATACGAGTCGCCCCGGTGGAGGGACGCGTGCGAACCGCCGCCGTCGTGGGGGTTCACGTGAGGGACTCGGAAGCTGTAGCCGGGACAAACCGTGGCCCAGAGGTGCCCCGCGTGGAGCGGGCCGATACCGCAAGCAATCCGCTCAAAGGCGTTCGGATAGTCGCCCCAGACGATCTCTCCTCCCTCGACTCGAGCATCCACAGGGCCAAGGCTGCCCCGCCAGCTCCACGCACAGCCGTAGTCGTCGACCGCCGTGTTCGGACCGTCGGCCCCTGGCCAGAAGTGGAGGTGCCCCCGATCGGCGGTGAGCACCACAAAGCCCCGCTCTCCTTCCTTGAAGACCTCGGCTTGCCAGATCACCTGGTCGACCCGAATGTCGGAGAGGAGCCGGAAGGCGACTTGGTCCCGCGTCCGGCGGTCGGGTTCGCTCATGTAGATAAAGACGGTGCGCAGGTTCGGCGCCACCAACAGCTCGTGCGGCTCGTCCAAGACCTCCCCGGGCTGGATCAGCTTGAACTCTTTCAGCAGGCGCTTAAGGTCGACTCCCCCGATGTACTTCCCTTCCCGAACGTCGGTCTGGGCGTGGTCTCCATGGACGATCACCGTATGCTCGGCCAAGAACCGGTCCATCCCCCCGAGCTTCTCGATCACCTTCGCCAACCCCTTGTCCAGGGTCTCTAAAACGGGCTCCGCATCGCGCGGGCCGGTTTCGTGGCTGGTGACGTCGTTGTCGGGGAAGTACGCCAGGGTGAAGTCAGGAAGCCCACCTCGATCCGCCAGCGCTTCCAGCCCCGCGAGCGTGGCCCCATCGTCCATCCCGAAGCGGTTCTGCGGGCCACCCGGAATTGAGATCTCTTCTCCATCGATCCTGAGCGGGATAAAGTCCCCCAAAAGGAACGTAGTCGGCCCCCGAAGCGCCTTCGTGGTGCTCACGCCCGGCACCATCTTCAGGAGAAACGGCTCGTGCACCTTCGTCTCATGGATGCCCCGGTACACGAGGTGGTTCAGACAAGCCGCCTTCAGGCCCGCCCGTTCCACCTTTTCAAAGATCGTGTCCTGCTTCAACCGCGTCTGGTTCAGCTTGAACAGGAGGTCTTCTAAGAATTTGTCCACTCCCTGGTGCAGCACCATCCAGAACTGGGCTCCGTAGTAGGCCACGTCCTCGCTGTCCTTTTCATACCAAAACGATCCAAGAACCCCGTGCTCGAGGGGATAGCAACCGGTCGCGATGCTCGACAAGCAGGCGTGGGTGATGCTGGGAAACACGGAGCAGCACTCGTCCGTGACCTGCCCATGGTCGGCAAGCGCTTTGAAGGTCGGCAGATCACCGCGCTCCATCGCCGGAATAAATACCGACGGCGTCAGCGCATCGATGATCATCAACAGAACCTTCTTAGCCATCGAAGCTTAGACGCCCCAGTTCGGGAGATCGGGTTGATTTAGATGATCTGGACGATTTGAGCGATCCGGATCATCCAGATCATTTAGATCATTCAGATCAATGAGATCATCCCCATCGAACCTCCCATAATAGGCGACCATGCTCCGCACCACCTATTTGCACTCCGGTTGGGAGTTCGTCCAGACGGATCTTGAGAATAAGAAGGTCGGCTTCTCGAAGACGGAGTGGCTGCCCGCGAACGTGCCGGGACACGTCCACCTCGACCTGATGGAGAACGGCATCATCCCCGACCCGTTTGAGCGGATGAACGAGTTGGGATGCCAGTGGGTGGACCAGGTGGACTGGTCGTACCGCACCACCTTCGAATGGAGTGCCACCGAAGAGTTGCCTACGCGGATTCTCCGCTTCGAGGGCTTGGACACCATCTGCACCGTCCGGCTCAACGGCGAAGACATCGCCCAACACGACAACATGTTCGTCCCGCTCGAGGTGGACGTCACCGATCGGCTTCGCGAGGGCCAGAACGAGCTTCGGGTGGATTTCCAGTCGGCGGTTCGGGTCGGCGACGAGAGAAGGGCCGCGTACTTTGCGAAAGAGGGACTGGATGATTCGGTGGACCGGTTCAACGACCGGTCGTTCGTCCGCAAAGCGCAGTACATGTACGGCTGGGATTGGGGCCCCCGATTGGTTTCTTGCGGCCTCTGGCGGCCAGTGAGCATCGTGGAATACGCGAACCGGATCACCGACGTCCATGTACACCAGGAGCACCACGAGGACGGCAGCGTTACCCTTCGGACCACCACCACCCTTGCCATCGAGGAAGGCGACCGCTTCGGCGTCGATGCCCAGCTCTTCGATCCTGAGGGCGACCTGATTGCGGAGTTCGGAGCCCAAGCCGAGATCCACATCGAGGACCCCGAGCGGTGGCACCCAGGCCAGAACGGCGAAGCCGTGTTCTACACCCTCGTTACTCGGCTGCTCGACGGCGACACGAACCTTGAGGGCGATACCGTCTCCGACGTCCAGATCACCACCATCGGAATCTGCCAGACCCGCCTGCTGCGCGAGCCCGACCAGTACGGCGAGTCGTTCGAGTTCGAGGTCAACGGTCAGCGGATCTGGGCCCGCGGCGCGAACTGGATTCCCGACCACTCCTTCCCCGCCGCCGTCACTCGGCAGCGCTATCGCGAGCAGATCGAGCGGGCCGTGGATATGGGCTTCAACATGCTCCGCATCTGGGGCGGCGGCCTTTACGAGACGGACGAGTTCTACGACCTCTGCGACGAGATGGGGGTCCTCGTCTGGCAAGACTTCCCCTTCGCCTGCGCCTATTACCCGGACGACGAGCCCTGGCAGGAGGTCATTCGCCACGAGGCGGCGGTCAACGTCCGACGCCTGCGCAACCACGCCTGCCTCGCCCTCTGGTGCGGCAACAACGAGAACCAGGAGATGTTCGTCAACCAGTGGGGCGGCCCCGACGCCCAGCCGCCGCGCTACTACGGCGAGAACCACTACGACCACGTCCTCCCGGCCGTGGTGGAAGAGCTCGATCCGGGCCGAAGCTACATCCCGACCTCCCCGATCGGCCAGCCGCCCGAGGAGAAGATCGTCGACGAGAAGCGACGCGGCCCGAACGCCGACGGCTACGGCGACCAGCACAACTGGGACGTCTGGCACGGTCGCGGTGACTGGCGGAACTACACCGACAGCCGGGGCCGGTTCAGCAGCGAGTACGGTTTCGCGTCTTCATGCTGCTTGTCGGTCTGGGACAAGACACTAAGCGAAGAAGATTGGGAAGTACGCTCGCCGGTGGTGCGTTGGCACGACAAGACGGGCAAGGGATACGAGACCTTCGTGGGTTACACGAAGCTGCACTACCCGGACCCGATCTCCCTGGAGGACTGGGTGTACTACAGCCAGCTCAACCAGCGCGACGCCCTCCGGTACGGGGTGGAGCATTACCGGCGGTCGGATTACTGCAAAGGCTCCCTCATCTGGCAGCTCAACGACTGCTGGCCCGTCCAGAGCTGGGCGATCCTTGACTCGGACGGCAACTACAAGGCCCTCGCCTACGAGCTTCGGCGGCTCTACGCCGACAACCTCGTGTCGATCGTCCGTGACAACGACCAAGTCTCGGTTTGGGTCGTGAACGACGGCACCGAGGAGATCACCGGGACCATCGAGCTTCGGGCGACGGAACTGGCGACGGGACGGCTGCTCGGGGAATGGGCCGAGGAGTTCGTAACCGCCGGCGCCGGTCGCCGCGTTAACGGCCTCCAGGCATCGGTCGCGGGCCTGGCAGTGCCCGACGTACTGCTCACCGCGACTTGGGTGGGCACCGAGGCCTGGCAACTGCTAGCCGAGCCCAAGGCGGCCCGGCTTCCGGCAGCGGAGCCGCTGGTGATCTCAACCTCCGATGACGGCTACCTTACGGTGAAGACCACGACTCCGCTCGTGGACCTAATGCTAACTGAGGAAGGAAGCCCGGCCAAGTTCCTAGACAACTTCCTGACCGTCGCTGAGCCGGGCGTTTACACCCTGCGGTGCGACGAGAAGCCGTCGTACATGGAAGCCCGGTCGCTATCGGGTGAGCACCGGGTAGTGCTTACGCGGTCGCCGCTATAGAGTAACCACCCCCTCCTCGTTTTCCCGCGGCCGACCCCTTACAAGCAGGAAGAATACGGCGCGAGGAAAATGAGGAGGGGACAGGGGGTGGAGAAACTCGTTCTGTAAGTGCGCTTTCTACTGTTACCGCCTACCTTTGATCGACAGCCTGAACGTTTAGGGGTTGGCAAAGCGGCTGAGCACCATGATTTGGCGCTCAGGGACTCTATGAACCCTCGCTGCCTGGTCTTTGAGAACCATGACCTCTAGCCGGAGATCCTAGACAACCCCAAAACCTCTAGTTATGGACTCGCGGCCCAAACTTCGCGCATCGCTCTTGTTATGGTTGACGGTTGGCTGATCCCGCTGGTCGCTCGGTGATCGCAAACCGATGACCGTTCGGGCCAACCACTCGACCACTCTCCACCCTGTCGTTCCTGAACTGAAGGGCCATTCTCCACCCGGAATCATTCCCCCAAACCGAACTTGAGCCGTGGTAAACCCTTTCCTCGCATGATGAGTCGGGAGCGTCCTCACACGGACCCCACTTAATCGCCCCAGGAGCACCAAAGAGCTTTTCGACTTCCGACTTCGGCTGACCCACGAAGACCTTGGTGTACTGGAGGTGGTCCGGACGGAATGTGAGGACCTTGACGGCCCCGGCACTGTAAAAGATTCCGCAGGCCACGGCCAGCCCGCGCCAAAGGAGGAGGCGTCGCTCGGGGATGACGCCCAAGGTGGCTCTTTCCCCTCTGCGATGTTGAAGGACCCCACATAGGATCAGCACAACTCCCATGGGTGCCCCGACGATTAAGCCGATGAGGAACACGACGAAGTAGGCGAAGTACCAAACGAGGCTAATGGGGAGGACGACCAAAACCGGTAGCCGCTCGGACTCCTCCAAGGCGGGGCGAAGGATGGTGACAACCGCTAGGCCCACAGCAGGAGATACCAAAAGGATCAAGCCTAATCTAACTAGTGAATTGATGAACAGGCTTTGACTACTCGACATTTGGCCCTTCGCTTGGCTCGTCCAAGCATACAGTGACGGGGCCATGGGTCCTAGGCTTCATTGACGGCCAGATTGGCAATGAAGTGCCGATTGAACCTGTTCAAAGCGGCGTGTTCCGCGCTTTTCTGACGAGAATTGCGCCCTCTCTACTCTGCGAAGCACTTGCAGGTGCCAGGGCCACCAGCCGAAGGAAAAGCACTCAAGACAACATCGCTGCCGAGGTTCGAGCGGCTGCCAGAAACACAGATCCGTACTGGGAAGACGTACTAACTAAGGCCTCTGGCGGACGGCCTTACAAAGTCGTTGATGAGACTTCGCGATACACCTTACCTAAGCTCGGCACTCTACCGAGCTTAGTTGAATGCACCTTCCGAATTAGCCGTTGACCTGCACCGGCGGCCGCTCTTCCGCATCCTCGTCCGGCCCCTGACCTAGCACGAATCCTTCCCCGCCCAGCTTGTCGTATGCCACTCCAGCGAAGGCCGGAACCTCGGCGGCGATGCGATCCATGATGTCGCGGGGATTGAACATCGGGGTCATCGGCTTGAGGCGCATCGAGAGCTCCTCGAAGGTACGCCAAGCGGGCTTCGCTTCGCCCCGCTCGGGGAGAACCTGCCGGAACCGCTGGACGCGTCGCTCGAGGTTCGTATAGGTGCCGTCGCCCTCCATCGGTGCCGTCATCGGAAGGACGACGCTCGCGTACGACATCGCCTCCGTCTCCTGCCAGTCCTGCACCACCAGGAATTCCACGTTCTCCAGCGCACGCTCCACCAGCGACCGGTCCGCGTGCTGCTTGAACGCATCGGCCCCCACAAGCCACAGGGCTCGGATGGAGCCGTTCGCGCAGCCCTCCAGGATCTGATGGGTGTTCATGCCGCCGTTGCGCGGCTGGAAGCCGAGGAGCGCCGCGCCTTCCTCGTTGGCAAGGCGGGCGTAGTTGTTGAACGTACCCCCCGTTGTAACGGCGAACCCGGCCAACGTCTCCGCGATTCCCGCGCCGCCCTCAAGGTCGTAGAGCCCTCGTGTGGTGACGATCGGGGCTCCCGCAAGGATCTCGGCGGCCTCCTGAAGGTCAGCCGCTGAAACCCCCGTCTCCGCCTCTACCCGTTCCGGCGAATAGCCAGCAAGGCGCTCGGCGAGCTGCGGAGGGACTTGGGCCTTGCCGCCCGCGACCGCGGCGGCCAGGAGGCCGTTCGCGAGGGTCGCGGCGGTACCGGGGCGGTAGCGGAGGATCAGGTTGGCGAAACTGTCCACGTCCGTCGCCTGGTCGTGAGCGACCACGACCTTGGCCCCCGTCTGGAACCACGCCTTGCGCAGCCTAAGGAATAGGATCGGCTCCTCGTCCGCCAGCGACGTTCCGAAGACGAGGGCGGACGAGATTTCCTCGAAGCTGCCGATTGTGTTCTGAACCGTCTGGACCCCCATCTTGGCCTCCAGGCTCTCCTCGGGGGCAAGAAGGGCGCGCTCGAACCGGTGGTCGAGGTTCTCCGAACCTAGCCGGTCCCGGAACAGTCGGGCCAGCATGTACAAATCTTCGTTGGAGTTGGTTGCCCCGCCGATGGCGGCCACGGCGCTTCCGCCGTTCGAGAACGCCCGCAGGACTTCCGCATAGGCAGCGGACCACTCCGAACCGACCAGGGCGTTGCCCTGGCGGACCATCGGCTTGGACAGGCGCTTATCCGTGTTGAACTGGTAGTGGCCGAACTTGCCCCGGTCGCAGGTCCACTCCTCGTTGACCCCCTCGTTGGTTCGGCCGTTGATCCGGGCAATCTCCTTGCTCCGGAAGTCGACGTACACGTTGCAGCCGTTGCTGCAGAGCGTGCAGATTCCCGGACGGGTCTGCAGGTCCCACGGACGGGCACGGAAGCGGTACTTGGCGCTGGTGAGGGCTCCCACTGGGCAGATCTCGATGACGTTGCCCGAGAACTTGCTGTCGAAGTCCGTCATCTGGAACGTCGACGGCTGCATGGACGCGCCCCGGAAGCGGAAGCCTAGTTGCGCATCACCAGAGATCTCCTCGGTGAAGCGGACGCAACGGCCGCACTGGATACACCGCTCAAGGTCGAGCGTCACGTACTGGCTGAGCGGGAACGCCTTCGGCGCGTGGCGCTTCATCTCCACAAAGCGGCTGGTCGAAGGGCCGTAGAAAAGCGTGTTGTTCTGGAGCGGGCACTCGCCACCCCGGTCGCAGATGGGGCAGTCCAGCGGGTGGTTGATCAGCAGGAACTCCAAGACGCCCTTTCGGTCGTTGTGGATGAGCGCGGTGTCCGTGTAGATCACCAGGCCTTCGCTGGCCGGAAGCGAGCAGGCGGTCTGCGGCTTCGGCATCTTGCGCACCGATCCATCCGGCTGCTTCATGCCGACCTCGACGAGGCACATGCGGCACATGCCCACCGGCTTCATCCGCGGGTGATAGCAGAAGATCGGCACCTCGAGCCCGAGGCGCTTGACCGACTCGACGATCAGCTCCCCCTTCGGGACCTGGACCTCGATATCGTTGATCGTGATGTTGACTGTCTGAACGCCGCCTGCGACCGCTGCCATTCTGCTTTTAACCTTACTCCGCCGGAGCCGACGAAGACCTCGCCTAGTCTACTTAGGATTCACTACGAAGCGGGTAGGGGCGAGGCGTGCCTCGCC
>Ga0216301_1000040_pt1 | contig 31472 bp, 24 predicted proteins | sample 4hB_Boncat_minus_FD_156203 | JGI IMG/M metagenome (GOLD analysis project Ga0216301, IMG submission 156203) | Terrestrial sediment cell enrichment communities for BONCAT metagenomics from Utah, United States - 4hB_Boncat_minus | ecosystem: Environmental > Terrestrial > Deep subsurface > Rock...
GTCTACAGCCCGAGGACAAAAAGCCTGCTCGCCGAAGGGCGTGCACGGGTCCGGCCGCTCGCCACCTCTAAGATACAAGCCGACGGATGTTCGTGCCGGCGCGGGCGCAAGTAGCTACGAAGACGGGGCGTCAAGGCAACCCACCAATTCCTTGAGGAAGAACTCGCAGTCCGTGACGAGGCCGACGGCTTGGTGGGTGCCCCGATCGGTTAGCTTGATCACAGTGTCCGCGTCGCTGTCCACACAGTAGGTTTTGACGCTCGCGGGGAGGATGTTTCCCGTGGCGACGCTGTGCAGGGTAGTCGCGACCATAAGGCAGACCCCGACGCCGCCGATGTACTGGCGCATCGTGTCCTGGGCCACGACGTTGTCCGTGATCACATCGGGCAGCGGGCCGTCGTCGCGGATAGAGCCGCACAGGACGAAGGGAATCCCTCTCTTCACCGCGGTGTACATCGCGCCCCCGGTGATCAGCCCCTCCTCGACCGCCTTACGGATGCTGCCCGCCCGCCGAACCCGGTTGATGGCCCGCAGGTGGTGGGTGTGACCATGAGGATTGCCGCCGCCAGTTTGGAGATCCACGCCAAGAGAGGTGCCCAGCATATTCGCCTCGATGTCGTGGGCCGCGAGCGCGTTCCCCGCGAACAGGATGTCGATCCATGCGCCCTCGATCAAGCGGGCCAGGATCGGGGCGCTTCCACTGTGAACGATGGCTGGTCCTCCCACGAAAAGGATCTTCTTACCTTCGGTCCGGGCCCGCTTCATCTGCTCCGCGGCGTGGGCGATCATTCGTCGCTTAGGTCGCTCGCTGCTGACCTCGTTGCTCATGAAGCGGAACTCATCGTCGTCCCGTTGCTCCTCTTCGAGCGGTAAGACCCGCACTCCTTCGTAGCCCACCACGAACCGGTCTCCCTTACGCGCGCGGTGCATGGCACAGGTTTCGGCCCGCCACTTTTCCCCCTCCTGCCAGACGCGGATGCCGCAGTCCATCTCGAGGTTCTCGACCTCTACCCAGTCGCTGCCAATGAGGATATGGGTGGTGAAGTTGGTGGTGCTGTGGAAGTCTTCGGGCAGGACCCCGTCCATATCTGCCACCGCCAGCTCAACTTCGTTCATGTTGAAGCTGGCGCCGTGCTCCTCACAGGCCTGAAGCGCCCGACGCATTGTCGCGACGTCCGGAGCGCGTAGCTGGAGAACGATCAGCGTCGGCTTGTCGCTGAACTCGCCAACCGTGAACTTCCGGATGCGGAATCCAACCCCGTGAAAGTTGAGGATGTCGAGAACCTTGCTAAGGGTCTGGTGATCCAGCAGTTCGCCGCTAAGAGTGAGTCGCTCCGTCACCATTGGTGCAAAGCGTACCGCGAGCGACTCGGCCTAGCCCAACCCACGAGCAGGGGACCCCTCACCTAGAAGGGAAATCGACTTTGTCCCAATCCCCGGAATCTGCGGAATGACACGATAGGGAGGGCTAGTTAGGCGGTCTGGGTGACTTGGAGCGACAGGTCCTGAATTCGCTGGTCGAATTCGTCGGCCTTGACGCTGGTCTTGCAGGTGGCCGCGTCTTTACTGCTTCGAAACTCGATCAGCATGAGGCCTTCTTCGCGACGGGCGAGGAAGTAACCGTCGTCGACCGTAGTCTGGATCGCGCCACCCTGAGCGGCCGACCGGACGTAGTCGAGGGGAAAGATGACCTTCGCCAGGTTACTGACCTGACCGGGGTGGCACAGGTCGGAGAGGTGAAGCGTGCACTCGTTGCCGAAGGCTGTGATGTGCAGCCACCGCGAGTAGTCCAGTTGGTCTCCCTCAAAAACGTAGATGAATTTATTCGGCATAAGCCACCCTGGCTGGGAACGGGCACCGTGATCGATCAGGCTGAGCATCAAGAGCCAGCTCGAAGGGACACGGGTTCATCCGGTGTTTCGCCTTACAGGCGGGACTCCGATCCCCTCTAATTTAGCACAGCGTTCGGTAAACCCAAGCAATTGGCCGATTCATTAATGATGTACACAGTATTATTACCAGCCCCCATCGAGTTGCTTTCTGAAGGGCTCCTGTGCCACACCTAGGTCCGCCCATGCATAACGTCGAAGAGATCGAGGCCTCCGCCAGCGCTGAGTTGCAAGCCGCCGCCACCACGGCTGCGCTTAAGGAAGCCGAAATCAAATTTATGGGGAAGAACGGAGCCCTGACTTCGCTAATGCGAGGGATGGGGCAGCTTCCGGCCGAGGAGCGGCCCGCCTTTGGTCAGCGCGTAAACCAGGCGAAGGCGCGCCTGCAGGGGTTGGTCGACGCCCGGTCGTTCGAACTGCTGGAGCGTGAGCGTGCGGCCCAGTTCGAAGCCGAGCGTATCGACGTGACGATGCCGGGCCGACGCCCCCGCGTCGGCTACGAGCACGTTCTCCAGCAGACGACGAACAAGATCAAGCGCGTGCTTGGGGGGCTCGGGTTTCAATACCAAGAAGGGCCAGAGCTCGAGGAGTTCCGCTACAACTTCGACGCCCTGAACTACCCGCCAGACCACCCCGCGATGGACGACCAGGACACGTTCTACGTGACCGACGAGCGGCTGCTGCGAACCCAGTGCACCGCCCTACAGGGCCGCGTCTTTGAGACCACGAAACCGCCGCTCCGCGTGTTCACCGTCGGGCGAACGTACCGGAACGAGGCGGTCGACCGCACGCACAGCCACACCTTCCACCAAGTCGACTGCTTCATGATCGACGAAGGGGTCTCGATGGCGCACCTTAAGGGGACCCTCGGAGCCTTCGCTCGGGCTATGTTCGGCGAGGACGTCACCGTCCGCTTCCGTCCGGACTTTTTCCCGTTCGTCGAGCCCGGCGTGGACTACGCCATCTCGTCGCCCAAGCTGTTCAACGGTCGTTGGGTCGAGCTCGGCGGAGCCGGCCTCATCCACCCGAACATCCTGGAGCGGTACGGCATCGACACCGAGCGGTACAGCGGCTTCGCGTTCGGCCTAGGAGTCGAGCGAATTCCGATGATGGCGTACGGGGTGGACGACCTTCGGCACTTCATGGAGAACGATCTACGGTTCCTCGAGCAGTTCCGCTCGGAGCCGGTGCTCGACGCTCGGGACGCTTTTCGCGACAACCTGAGCGGGATAGCGGCCGTGGGCGAAGAGACTTCACAGGACTTCCAGCCACTTCTGGGCTAGCCCCACTTCCCTCCGCGACGGTGGACGTACGATGAGGCAGGCCCTGAAAAGTCTTTTAGTCGATCGAGAGCTCGATTAGATCCCTTTGGGGGAGGTCGATGGAGAGGGCGTGGGTAGTCGCGTCGTAGCGGAAGTCCACCTCGTCGCCGTCGGCCATGACTCGGCTTGGCTTTTGAGCGGCCCAAACGAGGAACCGGCCGCCAGCGCGTAGCAAGATGTTGCCACCGCTTCGGGCGAGGACGGCGCCGTTGCTGTTGAACTTCTCAACGAGGCCGATGGGAGCGAATCCTTCGGTAATCGCGACGATGGTAACGACCTCGTACTGAAGCTGGGGCAGGCTGATTGGCAGTTCGCCGTCGTGCGTCAACTCGACGAGTCTCCCGGAGTTGTGGCCGTAGACGGCGAATGAATCGCCGACGAGTCCTTCCACGTCCGATGGTCGAACCACACCGCTCAACGTGATGTCGCCACCTTCGGCGTAGCGGCAGTTGAAGACGCCCAGGACGCCTCCGTCGGCGTTCATGTTGAAGATCTTTAGTAGGACGTCCTCGTTGATGGGGTCGTGGAAAAGGCAGTCGCGAGAGGGTCGACCGGGATCTGCGCAACGAAGGACGGAGCCGTCCGGAAGAACCAGCTTCCGGAGGAGGTCGAAGTCCTGGACGCCGGGCTTGTCGCTCACGTAGACGGGGCTGCCACTGACGGCGCGGCCGGCGGCGTGGAAAGCACCCATCGGGTGGCCCGACTGGAACATGTCCCAGTCAGGGTGGACGAACTCGCCGAACCAGGCGCTGACCTGGGCGTTGACGTACAGGTGCAGGCCGTGCGACTCCGGGATGTTGGGCCAAAAGTCGGTCGAGGTTCGGGTGAGGTTGGAGCTCAGGGCGCTGTAGAGCATCTCGTTCGAGCAGCTCATGCAATTGATGAGGTTGCCGGCGAAGTGGGTGTGGACCGATCCCTCGAGCGCCTCGTGGTAACGCTGCATGACGTGCACCCGCCCGCCCAGGGTAGCGGAGGTGGTCTCGATGGCGGCCTGATTATCGACCTTCACGCCGTCGACGCCTTGCTTACGGAGGTGGCGGTGGTAGTCCTGGTATAGGCGGTAGATATCGCTTGGCGGCACGATTCCAGCCACCGGACCCCACCACTGGTCGACGCCTGGCTGGTGGACGCGGATGCCGGGGGAGGCGTTGCGGGCGATGGAGCGAACGCCGTATCCGGGCATGTCGGTGCCGCCCCAGTAGCCCTGGAAGGCGTGCCAAACCAGGAAGGTCTCCACGGAAAACTCTTCCTTCGCCATCTGGACTGTTGGCGCGAGGTCACCGGGAAACTTCTCGTTAGCCTCGAACGCGCTGAGCCGGTTCTCTCCGCTCGGCATCTTCCGCACGGACTGCCAGCCGTCGTCCAGGATCAGGAGCTTCGGCTCGACTCCCCCGTTGCGGAAGCTCTCTAAGCCCTCCCGAACCTTTTCGTGGCTGACGTCCTGGTAGAACGCGTCCCAGGTGCACCAGCCAAACCAGTCAATAAAGTCGGGCACGGGCTTGTCCCGGCGGAGCCGGCCCGTCTCCAAGCCGGCCATCACAGCCTTGGCGGCAAGGGGAATCAGTTCGTAGGGGTCGTCACCTTGAGCGACGTAGAGTCCAGTGACCTGAGTGGCCACAATGCCGGGGTCGCCAGATTCGGCGACGAGCATGAGGCCTTGCTCGCTTCCTTCAAGGCTGCACCGGATCGGACCGTCGATGAGAGGCACAAGAACCGCGACTTGGCCGCTTTCGAGCTGCGCCATGAGGAACTGGGTTTCCGGCACGACACTGTTAACGGTGGTGCTGGCTTTCGCCGTCATCCAGAACGGCTCGTTACGATGCAGGTAAGTGAACCGCTGGAGCCCCGAGATCTCGCCTACCGGGAAGATGTGGCGGTCTTTGGCTTCCTCGGCGCTGAACGTAAAAAAGGTGCCGAATTCATCGGCGCTGGCAGTCGTGTTGGTGGGCAGATGGACGAGGGGGAGCATCAGCGGAAGGGACTATAGCAGGAACGGTCGGTGGACGGAGGGAGCGTAGCTCGGCGTTTGCCCCGGCTAACGGGGAACCACTTGGGCGTCGATAACGCTGGTCAGGACGCGATCCACTGTTAGCCCTTCGACTTCGGCTTCGGGGCGAAGAAGGACTCGGTGCCGGAGCACTGGGAGGGCCAACTCTTTCACATCGTCGGGAATCACGAACTCGCGCCCCCGGAGGCGGGCGATCGCCTTGCTGCAGTTGAGGAGGGCAATCCCGGCGCGAGGCGACGCGCCGACCAGGATCTCGTTGGAGCGGCGGGTGGCTTGGACGATTTGGTAGATGTAGTCGAATACCTTGTCCTCGACTACCGTCGTCCGGACCTCTTCTTGAAGCTCACGGATGCCTTCGATGCTTACCACGGGCTGAATGCCAGCCTCGCCCAAGCTTTGGGGGCGGAACCCGGCGTGGTGGCGGCGGAGGACGTCGATTTCGGCGGCTTGCTCCGGATAGTCGACGAGAACCTTGAGGAGGAACCGGTCTTGCTGGGCTTCGGGCAGCGGATAGGTGCCCTCGAAGTCGACCGGGTTCTGGGTCGCGAAGACGATGAACGGAGGAGGCAGGGGGTGGGGCTCGCCGTCGATCGTCGCCTGGCGCTCCTCCATGGCTTCGAGCAGGGCGGCCTGAGTCTTCGGGGGCGTACGGTTGATTTCGTCGGCAAGGAGCACGTTCACGAAGATCGGTCCTCGGCGGAGCTTGAAGTCGTTGGACTTCGGGTCCCATACGCTGGTGCCGATGACATCGCTGGGCATCAGATCGGGCGTGAACTGGACGCGGCCGTACTCCAGGTTGAGCGTTTGGGCGAGCGAGCGCACGAGGAGGGTCTTGGCGACGCCAGGGACGCCCTCGAGCAGGACGTGCCCGTTCGCGAGGATGGCGACCAGCGCCTGCTCGACCGTGCGCTCTTGGCCGGAAATCGCCTTTGCGACCTCGGCACGGATCGCGGCGGAAGTGGTCTCAACGCTCATGTGGGCATTGTAGATTGCGCGATTGAACTATTGCTCGATTGGCGCGGGAAGCTACCTTCGGGTTGTTCGGGTACAAACGGTTGAGCGATGTTGCAAGTCCACCGCCTGGTCAAGCAGTACAAGAACTTCCGGGCGGTAGACGATCTCAGCTTTTCCATGGGGGCGGGCGAGATCGTCGGCCTGCTAGGTCCCAACGGTGCCGGAAAAACCACTGCTTTGCGGTGCATCGCGGGCATCTTGCGGGCGACCGACGGTTCCGTGCTGATCAATGGGCACGACGTGGTCGCCGATCAGGCCAGGGCCAAAGCGGGCCTCGCATTCGTTCCCGAAGTTCCATCGCTTTACGAGCTCTTAACGGTAGACGAGCACATGAAGTTCGTCGCTATGTGCTTCGATACCGTCGACGTGTACGAGCGGAACCGGGACGAGCTGCTGGCGCGGTACAGCCTCACCGACAAGAAGGACGCGCTGGTCGCCACCCTCAGTAAGGGTATGCGGCAGAAGCTTTCGGTGGCGTGCGCGCTCGTCCACAACGCGAACGTGATGCTCTTCGACGAGCCGTTGATCGGCATCGATCCTGAGGGGGCGCGTGAGCTGAAGGACGAAATCCAGCGGGCTCGGGACGGAGGAGCGTCGATCTTGATCTCGACCCACCTGCTCGATACCGCGGAAAAGCTTTGCGACCGGGTGCTCATCATGCGACGCGGCCAGAAGATCGCGGAAGGCACGCTTGAGCAGCTTCGGAACTTCAGCGGCATGGAGGGCCGCAGCTTGGAGGACATCTTCCTCATGCTGACTTCCGAGCACGGGAATGAAGCCACTCCTCTACCTAACGCTTAGGTCCACCTTCAACGGGATCAAGCGGGCCCTGACCAGTGGTCGCCGCCTGATCAGTCTGTTGTTCGTCGCCGGCTACTACCTGATGATGTTCGTGCGGCCATTCGAGTCGCCCTCCCGAGTGTCGTCAAGGATGTCCCGGCCGGTCGTGAGCTTCCCGGACCCGGCACTCCTCGACCCGTTAATCTTCACCGGCTTCGTCGTCCTCACGGTTCTGCTTTCGGCGGGGGTGTTCGGCTACAAGGGGGGCTTCCGTCCGGCGGACGTGGACGTGCTTTTCCCGACCCCGGTGAGTGCGAAGGTCGTAATGGTGTTCCGGTTGATTCGGGACTACCTGTTGACCTTGCTGATGCCGCTCTTCTTCGCCGTTCTCGGATGGCGCGGCACTACGGCAGGCATCAACGCGCTCTTCCGGAACTTCCCTGAGCACGGGGGGTACATCACGCGGGCGGCCATGGTGTCGTGGCTGCTCGTCGCGTTGGCATGGGTGGCGGTGGGTTACGCGGCAAGTTTGTTCGTGAATCGTTCCGACCTTAGGAGCGACCGGAACCGCCTGCTTATCGGATTAATCATCGGTGTGCCAGTGCTGCTAGTGGCCGGATACGTCACGATCCGGCTTCGGGCGGACTTCAGTTGGGAGAACGCCCGCGCCATCGCAGAGGCACCCCTGATGCGGTTCGTTTTCCCAACTGCCACCGCCGCCACGATGATCGTGATGGCACCGATCACCGGCAGCTTGGTATCGGGTGGCTTTGGCTTGCTGATCCTCGTTACGATCATCGCGATCGCGATGAAGGTGGCGCTGGGCCAAGTGGGATGGATGTACGACCAGGCGGCGGCGCGGGGTTTCGACACGGTGAACATCCGGGCGCTTCAGCGCAAGGGCGACACGCTTGGCATGCTGGCGCAGCAGGCCCGGCAAGGCAAACTTAAACAAGGAAGGGTCACTCGCTGGATCGCCGGACGGCGGGCGAAGGGGGCGGGGGCTCTGCTTTGGAAGGAGGCGCTGCTCCAGGCCAGGACGTCGCTTTGGCAGTTCGTGGTGTTCGCGCCGATCGCATTATTGCTGGTCGCGCTGCCACTGTACGCGGCGGAAGAGAAGGGGCGGGGCACGACTGGCATTCTCTTCCTAGTCATGCAGGCGTTCGGGGTGTTCACGGTGTCCATGAGCACGGCGCAGAGTGGCTTCATCGAGCTTCTGCGGCGAGTGGACGTGCTCAAGCCGCTGCCGTTCCGGCCCATGACGATCGTGCTTGGCGAGATCGCGGGCAAAGTAGTGGGGCCGACGCTGATCGTACTGATGGGCTGTATCCTCGGAGTAGCGCTTCAGCCCGAGATATGGCCGGAAGCGGTGACGGCGATGTTCATCATGCCGGCACTGGCGATCCTGCTGGTCTCGATGGTGCTGATGGTCACGGTGCTGTTCCCAGACGTCGACGACCCCGCGCAGCGGGGCTTCCGGAACTTGATCACCTTGTTCGGGTTCGCGCTGACGGTGCTGCCAGGGCTGGGCGTGTTGGTGCTGGTTTACGCCTTCAAGCTCAACCCGATGATCACGATCGTTCCGATCCTGTTGATCAATCTTGGCATCAGCGTCGGGCTAGCCATGATCTCGGGGAACTTGTACAGTAGCTACAACCCTAGTGAGTAGAGGGGCAACGGTACACTTTCGTTAACCAGCCGATTGAATCCTGCCGTGCGCGAACTACGCCGGGTGGGATTTTGTTGGCTTCTTGTGGTGGGTAATCGGATGGCACTTCGCAAATCGACCAAGATCGCGCTCGGGTTCGCCCTTCTGACGGGAGGATCGTACGCGGCGTACCAGGTCATCACCGACCAGATGATCATGGGCGAGAAGTTCTCGGTCCTGACGCCAGGCGACGTCAACGTTGTGGGCATCGATCCGGGAGCGGGCTATCGGATCGTCGTCGCCAATCAAATGGCACAGCTTGTCCAGGCCCAAACGGACTTCGAGGGCAAGGACAGCAACGAGGGTGGTGCGACGGAGGGCGCGATCAAGAAGCGCGTTCCGGTCAAGGAGATGCTGCAGGTCCTCCGGGGTGACGCGGCTAAGCTCGGCCCCTTCGTCATGGCTTTGAACGATATGTCGGAGAACGACAACTGGCCCCCCGAGCGGGTGATCTGGAAGGCGGAAGACCTTCGGAAAGCCCTAGACGGCGATAAGACCCTGGAGGCGAAGCTGGTTCGGGACCTGAACATGAACCTGGACGGCATGCCATTGCGGACGTTGCGGGTGTCATCGCTCCAGAACGGCATCATCGTCGACACCCCGGTGAGTGTGACGGTCAACCTGAACGGGAAGCAGACCCCCATTGTGGGCCGGGTCCAAGAGCCGTACCGTCCTCGGTTGATGCGTGCGGTCGAAGAAAACTACAAGGACAAGCCCGACGTGACTCGTGAGATGCAGGCGGGCTATTACGCGAACGAAGCACAAGCCCTGCTGGAGAAACCCGAGGGGCGGGAGGTTGTGCGGGAGTCGATCGAGAGTCGAATCAAGGAATCTTTGGCCAAGCAGCGAGCGGCTGCGGCCGAAAGGGTACTGAAGAGCGCCACGATCGTGGTGTCGGACGCCTTGGTCAAGGGGGCAAGCTACCGCACGTACGATTCGACTAGCGGCAAGCTCCACGACCTGACGGTTGACCTGACGGACGAGGGGCGGCGACGCCTGTGGCAGTTCTCGAAGAAGCGCGTGGGAACCCAGTTGCTGCTGACGGCGGAAGGCATTCCGATTGCGGCGGCTCGGATCCAGCACCCGCTGGCCCAAGGCGAGATCACGATTACTCAGCTTCCGGACGAGGTCCTGGTGCGGTCGGCAGTCGAGCTCCTTAACCGCCGGAAAAACGTGGCACAACGATGAAGAAGAGCCCCACTTTTCTGATCGCGGCGGTAGTTCTCGGGGGATGCGGAGGACCCGCAGATGTGAAGCCGAAGGCAGCGGCTCCGGCGGCCGCGACCGAGGCACTCGTGCTGAGCGAGAAGAGCGTCTTTCCCGCGAAGACCGGCTCTACCTGGACCTACGGGTACGAGTCGGCGGCGCAGCCCACTCGTCTTTCGCCGGGCGGAAGCGGGGAGTTGACGTTCAAAGTCACGAAGGTCTCCGACAATGCGAATGGTAAGCAGATCGATCTGGAGATTCGGCGCCGGGGCGAACTGACGGACCGGCAGCGGTGGCTGGTGAATTCGAAGGGGCTGTACCAGATTTCGGCAGGAGTGAAGGAGATGATCCCCTTCAGCCCGCCTCAACCACTGGTGCTTTTCGATGCCAAGACCAACGAGCCTTTCAACTGGAAGGGCACGGGCCTCTGCCCCGATGGCCGAGCGGGCAAGATGCAGTCCCGTTCGACCGTTCTGGGTACTCAGGAGGTCGACACGGAGACGGGACGGCAGGCAGGGGTGGCGGTGCAGACCATCACTACTTTCGAGAATCCGAAGAACCGCGGTGGACTGCAGGTGATCACCTGGTTTAAGCCCGACACCGGCATCGTGCGGATGAAGCAGACCATGTTGCTGCCCCAAGGAAAGGTCGAAATGACGCTGAAGCTTAAGGAGACGAATAGTTGAAACGAAAGAGCCTGATCGCCCTGCTGGTGCTCGCCGTAGTGGCGGGATGTGGGGACAAGAAACCGGTCGAAACGGCGGCCACGCCTCCAGCACCGTCCAACACGGGCACCCCGGCACCGGACACCTCGATGACTGCGGCTCAGCCCGCGGCTCCGTCGACCCCAGACGCTTCGACTACAACGGCCGCGATCGCGCCTCGACCGGCGATCGACATACCGCTACCCGAGTCGCTGAAGCACCAAGGCTATCTGTTCTACGGCTTGGCGAACACGAAGCCCATGGATCTCGAAGTGGTGTCTTCTACCCAGTCCGGAGTCACGACCGGAACGCAGACCACGCGGTTGGTCGAGGTTCAGGGCGACAAGGCGATCTACCAGATCGAGCGAACGGGCGGCCTGGCGATGTTGATGGGGAACATGGAGGTTTCGGTTGAGCCCACCGGGATCTACGTCAAGAGCTCCGATGTGGCGAAGGTTGGAGAGCGCGACCTAGAGATTCCGGCCGACCTCAAGCCGGGCGCGGCATGGACTTCCCGTACCGTCTCCGAGAAGGCAGGCTCGGGCTTTGACGTGACCAACAAGTTCAAGGTGGTGGGGCCGAAAAAGGTGCAGACCAAGAAGGCGACCTACCCCGACGCCCTCCTGATTACGTCCACCGGCAGTGGCCAACTCGCGGGGCGGAAGGTTACGATGGACACCAAGAACTGGTACGTGAAGGGGATCGGGCTTGTGAAGTCGGAGATGCGCACCACTGAGCCAGGCGGTAAGGCGAGCACGATCACGTTCCAAGAATCGAAGTAAGGATCATGAGAAACGGTCTGCCCATGCTGTCGGCCTTCGTGGCGGTGGGTGGATCGTGTCTGGCCCTGTGGGGTGCTGCCTGTCGAGGTCCCGTGGCAGGTCCCCCGACTCCACCTCCGACGGTCGCTCCTGGACCACGGTTGTCTCGGCCCTCTGACTTGATGCCAGATGCGGCTCCGGGGAAGAAGGGGAAGTTGCGGCTGGCGGGGGCGGTGGTGCCGGTCGAAGTCGTGCCGCGTAAGAAGGGCGCGGACTTTACGCTGGAACTCCGCGCCCACGGGAGTGTTTTCGACAGCGAGTCGTACGTTTCCACCGAAGACGCATTCAGCCTCAGGTACGCAGCGCTGGAGCACTACGCGCCGCCAATCGATCTTGTCCGGTTCCCGATGAACGTGGGGGATGAGTGGGAATGGACGGGGACCATGACGACGGCCGACGAGCCGCGCAAGGCAAAGGCGAAGCTCACTTCCTCGATTGTCAAGTCGCTGGTCCAGGGGGTTTCGCGGCAGGCCGTTAAAGTCGATGTGGCGCTGACGATTTTGCCGAACGGCCCTGGCGACACTATCGAGCGGACCCTTTCGTTCTGGTTCGTCGAGGGCAAGGGCATCGTTCGCCGGGAGTTCGGCACGGAGTCGATTCGGGAGCCAGCGGAGGAGTAACGACATGGCCAGCCTCACCCGCCCTACCCCTGGACTGAGCGTCGAGCAGCGACGCTCCGGACCTCGGTTCGATGGTTATCTTCTCCTATCGGCGCTGATCCTTCTGACGGTTGGGCTAATGTCCGTGTACAGCGAGGGCGTCGCCCGCGACGGGGGTGCCAACTTCAGGCGGCAGCTTTTGAACACGGTGATCGGTATCGGTCCGTTCGCGTTGTTCTACTCGGTGAATCCGAAGACCTGGCTGCGGGGGAGCAATCTTCTCTACGGCCTCATGGGCTTGATCCTGCTCGGCACCCTCTTTTTAGGTAAGGACACCAAGGGAGCCCAGCGATGGATCGAGGTCGGTCCACTTCAGTTTCAGCCCAGTGAGATGGCCAAGTTGTTGGCGGTCCTTACCCTGGCTACCTTTTACGGGAACCGTCAGGAGTCGATCCAGCGGTTCTCAACTTTCGCGCTCGGCTTCGCCCACATGGCGGTGCCACTGGCATTGATCTTGATGCAGCCCCACCTAGGTGCGGCGCTCGTCATGCTGGTCGTTTGGTTTAGCGTGTCGCTCCTGGCGGGCGTCCCCATGCGCTACTTCGGGGCAGCAGCAGCGGCGGCGGTAGTGCTGGTGGGGTTAGTCTTTACCGTGCCCTCGCTCTCCAACAAACTCTTGCACGGTTATCAGAAGGACCGGATCGAGGGTCTCTTGACGAAGTCCAAGGACACCAAGGGAAGCAACTGGCAGACCGACCGAGCGGAGATCGCGTTCGGGGTCGGGGGAGTGTACGGGACGGGGTTTTTGCAGGGCCAGCAAAAGGCGGGCCAGTTCATCCCCGAGCAGCGGAACGACTTCGTGTTCACCGTCATCGGTGAGGAAGGCGGCCTCATCGGATGCACCCTGGTGCTCGCCGCGTACGGGTTCTTCTTCTACCGGATCTTCTTGGTGATGCTGAACGCGACCGATCCCTTTTACAAGATGGTCGTGGGCGGAATATTCGCGGTCATCGGCTTCCACACCTTCGTCAACATCGCGATGGTCCTCCAGATCCTGCCCGTAGTGGGCCTGTGGCTGCCGTTCCTTAGTTCGGGAGGCACGGCCATCTGGCTGTGTATGGCCTGCGTCGGATTGCTGCTGAACATCCGTCGCCGCGAGAAGCCGCTGTTGTTTTAGGTACGTGGAGCTGGGTATTCGGGAAAAGCATTGAGCATTGAGCATTGAGCATTGAGCGTTGACGGTTAAGCTTCGCCTGAGGTCCGAACACCGAACACCGAACACCGAACACCGAACACCGAGTCTCTCACCGCCCCACTGCGCCCAGAAGCGCCTGCGCGACCACAATCTTGAAGATCGTGGCTAGGGGGAAGATGGTGGCGTAGGCGTTGGTGGGGAGATCGTTCTTCGTGTGGGCGGTGGCGAAGGTGAGGCTGATGGGTTGGGTCTGGGCCCCGGCGTAGATGCCGAACAGGACGTTCAGGGGGATCTTGAGGAGCTTGTGGCCGATGACCATGGTGAGAAGGCCGCTCGTGAGGGTGAGCGCCGCTCCGGTGAGGAATATCCCAAGTCCTTGGCCAGCCGCCAGGGTGCTGTAGAAGCTGTAGCCTGCCCTGGTGCCGATTCCGGCGGCGAACAGCATGAGGCCCAACTGGCGGAGAGTCAGGTTCGCCGAGTAAGGGAGGTGCCACACGATTGGCCCAGTACGCTCTAAGCGGCCTAGGATCAGGGCGACAACCAATGGACCTCCGGCGAAGCCTAAGCGGAAGGTGATGCCGCCCGGGAGGGGGATGGGGATCAACCCAACGAGAAGTCCGAGGCCGATGCCGAGGCTGAAGGTGAGGAAGTCCACCTCGCTGAGCGCCCGGTAGGAATCGCCGAAGAACTTCGAGATGCGGTCCATGTTGTCGCGCCGGGTCAGGACGCGAACGCGGTCTCCCAACTCCAGCACGGTATCGCCGTTCGGGATGAATTCCATGTCGCCCCGACGGACGCGGGTTACGAGGGCTGCCTCCTTCTGGGGGAGCTCTAGCGCCCGTAGAGGGCGACCGACCACCTCGGCTTTCGAAACGAAGATCCGGCGGATGTCGAACTCCGTTCGGTCTAGCTGGATCGCCTCCGCGCTTTCTTCTCCCAAACATGCGGCGATGCGCTCAATCTCCTCGGCGGGGCCCACGACCGTGATCTGGTCGCCCAGCCGGAACCGAAGGTCTCCCCGGGCAATCACGTCCTCGCCGTCGCGGCGGACCCGCCCGAAGACAACCTCGTGACCCTCGCGGTTGCCAATCTCGAGCACCGTCAGCTGCTCGGCTTCCGCTTTCGTGACCAGGATCGTGCGCACCTCGGCTCTCTGCACCGATCTCCGGAAGCTGGGAATGGTCAAGGCTTCTTTGGTCAGATCCACGCGGAAAGCGGCTTTGGCCGCCGACATGACCAGAGACGGGGCGAGCACACCGACGGGGTAGGCGAGAGAGTAGGCGACGACGGGCACCGCTGCATCGCCCCCGGCGGCCTTGATGGCGTCGACGACGCTGGCGAGGCCAGAGGCGTTGGTGAACGCGCCTGAGTACATGCCCGACGCCTGTACGCCCGGTAGACCCAGTTGCACTGCCAATAAGTAGGCAAGGAGCCCTGCGGAGGCGAGGGACCCGAGGGCGAGAGCCGTGTCTCGGAGACCGCGGCGATCGAAGGCGGTGAAGAACCCAGAGGCGCTGCTGAGCCCGATGGTGTAGACGAAGATGGTAAGGCCGAGGAGGTAGACGATGTCGGGGAGCTTGAGCCTCGGGTCGACCGCCCCGATGGCGAGCCCCATAAACAGGACAGCGGCATTCCCCAGGGAAGCGCCTGCCACCTTGATGCGCCCCAATGGGAACCCTAGTGCCGCCACCGTAAAGAGCAGAAGGAGGGGGTTTTCGGCAAGCGCGCTGACGATGGTTTCCATGGTTCGCCCGCTGTTCCGGGGCGGCAACGAGTTCTACGGGGAGACGAGCGGTTGTTTAAGGTGCTGCCGGGCCATAGGACCGACAAAAACCCGTGGAAATACCAGCAACTGGAGTGAGCTTCTTGATCTTCTAAAGGGGTGTGCGACCCGATTAGTAGAAGTTTGGCCGCGCTTTAGGAGACACACAGCAAGATGAGCATCTCGAGAGCCCACAACGGCTCCGCTCGGAACGCGATCCAGTCCGCGTTGTGCGGTCTGGGCTTCCACTCGTTCGAGGAGGTCGGGACGAAGACGGAGACGGGTCACCGGTACAGTGAGGCCCACGACACCATGTACGAGGTCCGGCAGACGTGGGCCCTCGTCCGGTGTGCCCACTGCCGACGGGAGGCGATGAAGTCTGAGGCCGTCGATGAGATTGAGGTCGGGCACTATGAGCGGGTGTTCGTTAGGAACCAGCCTTCTTAGACGAGCCCGCGTGGGACTACCCGTTCACGCAAAGGGAGGGGCAGGCTACTTTCCCATCGCCTCGTGGATGGCCCTCACCGCTTCGGGATCTACTTTGGGAACCCGATCGTACCCAAGCAGGCCGTTGATCTCCTGCTCGATGTCCGTAAGCTGGGTGTAGCAGAAGCCCGACACGAAGGGAAGGGATGCGATGGCCTGCATGAGGTCGCGATACTGCTCCACGAGTTCTTCCGGTGTGGTGGACGAGGCGTAGATCGAGTAGAGCCCGTCCCACTTCTCTTTCGGAACTCCCGCCGGAATGCTGAGAAGGCCGCCGACCTCAGTCAGCATCACGGGCTGGCCGCGGTACTTGGCCCCCTTTACGAAGAGGGGAATGCCCCAGCCGCCCCAAATCTGGGGAGGTAATGGGCCACCGTTAAGTGTCTCCTCGTACCGCGCGAGAAGCTTCTCCGAGGGCATCGTGTAGTCGTGGATGGCGATGATGTCAGAGACGTCGGTGTGCTCCCACCCGTCGTTGTCCACCACGGGGCGTGACGGGTCGAGCCTTCGCGTCAGGGCCACTACCCGCTCCACGAAGGCGATCTGGACCGGGTTGTCCTGACGCAACTCAGGCACTCCCCAGCTTTCGTTGATCGGCACCCAGGTCACGATGCAAGGGTGGTTCGCGTCTCGGCGGACCACCTCTTCCCATTCCGCGATAAAACGCTCCTCGGCGGTCTGGGACCAAGCGCGGGCGTTGGCCATCTCTCCCCACACGAGGAGGCCTAGCTTGTCGCACCAGTAAAGCCAGCGAGGATCTTCGACCTTCTGGTGCTTTCGGGCACCGTTGAAGCCAAGCCGCTTGCACCATTCGATGTCGGCGCGAATCGCTTCCTCCGAGGGGGGCGTCATTCCTGACTCAGGCCAGTAACCTTGGTCCAAAACGAGCTTGAGGTAGGTGGGCTCACCGTTCAGCAAGAACTGGCCGCCCCGGCAGCTCACGGACCGAACCCCCAGGTAGGTGGTCACCTCATCCATCACGTCCGCACCGTCTCGCAGCTGGATGCGGACATCGTAGAGGTGGGGACTCTCCGGTGTCCATCGCTTCGCGTGGGGGAGGGGCACGATGAGCCGGGCGGTCGCGTTCTCGGCATCCTCCTCCGTCGAAGCGACGACATGGTCGCCATCAAGAACTTCGACCCGCACGCGCCAGTCGTTGGCGGGAGCGTGGAGGTACACAAGCGCCTCCACGTGGTCTTGGGCGGGATCCTTTCCGGCGTGGGGCGTGAACCGGAAGTTCTGGACCCGCATGCACGACACCGACTCTAGCCAAACGCTCTGCCAGATGCCGGTCGTGTTGTAGTAGTCACAACCCTTGGAGAGCCCGTTGACGGCCTGCTTGCCTCGGGGCTGGTACGGGTCCTGCGTGTCTTCCACCCGGATGCAGATCCGATTATCGCCGGGCTTCAGAACGGGGGCGACGTCGATGAAGAACGAGACGTGCCCGCCCACGTGGTGACCGATTTCTTGGCCGTTGACCCAAACGGTGCACCGGTAGTCGACGGCGCCGAAGTGCAACAGAACGTCGCGGCCATCGGCTAGCCATTCTTCCGGAACATCGAAGTTCCGGGCGTACCAGACGACCTCGTCGACGCCCTTGCTATCGATGCCGGACAGGGAGGTCTGGTAGGCGAAAGGGACGACGACTTTGCCAGACAGCTTTCGCCCCTCGTACCAACGGGCGCTGAGGCCCTTTCGCTCACGGTCGGAGGCGAACTCCCAAACGCCGTTCAGGCTCTTCCAGTGGGGGCGGACGAAGTCAGGCCGAGGGTGCTCCGGCCGGGGGATCACGCCTTCCATTTCGTTCCAGTCGAATGCAGTTGCCATATTCTCTTTGCTTCAACGTGCGAAGCGGCTAAAGAGTCTCCGTCACCTTCTGGATGTGGCGGGGGTCGTCGGGGTTGAGGCCCCGGGCTCGGGCGGCGGAGAGTGCCAACCACTGGCCGAAGATCACGTCCCAGATGGGCCGGAGTGCTTCCTGAGTGGGGGCGGAAGGTGCAGTGAGGATTTCGCAGCCGTGGGCCGCAAGTTCTGGCTTTGCCCCGTCGAAGGAAATGGCGGCACTGCCGTGGCCGGCAAGGGCTTTAGGGCCGTGCTCGAAGTCGGCGGAAGAGTAGGCTTTGCATGGGATCAGGGCGCACTCCATAAGCTTTAGTGCGGTTTCTTCCGCGGTTGAGAAGCCGTAGCCGCGACCGAGGGCGAAGGTGGGGCTACTCCGAACGATCGGCCCGCTTGCCATTCCTGCCGCTTCCTTGGCCTTTTCAATCCAATCGTCGTTGGGTGTCTGGCCCTGCGAAGGGGGAACGTCGGCGCCAAGGGCCCGAACCAACTCGAGCATGGCTAGGAGGGAAGCAGTGTACGTTTTCGTGGCAGCAACCGACTTCTCCGGACCCGCCGCCAGCAATAGCGAATGTTCGGCTTCCTTAGTGAGGCGCGAGCCCGGTGTGTTAGTGATGGCAAGGGTGGCGTGGCCAGCGGTTCGCATGGCCGCCAAAACTTCGGCGACGTCGGGAGCGGCTCCGCTCTGCGAGATGCCGACCGCTAAGCAAGGAGGATAGTCCACTTTGCGGCCGTACCGCGTGAGGACGCTGGGGGCAGCCAGGGAGACGGGAATACCGAGGTGGACCTCGATCAGATATCGGGCGTAGAGCGCAGAATTGTCGGATGATCCTCGGGCGGCGAGGAGCACCATCTCGAACTTTCGCCCACCGACGGCTTGCCGTAGTGGTTCAACGTAGGCTTCTGCACCCTGGGCCAGCACCAAAGGCTGCTCCCGGATTTCCCGTTCCATTTGCTCCCCGAACATGGGGCAAATTATGGCCTTTGGCCCGAGTCTTCGCGCCTGCGAAAGGACGAGACATACTCTCAAGGAGATGCCAAACTCCCCCTCCCTTTCGCGCCTGCTCGCCCAAGTCGCGGGGGAAGCGGACTGCGGGACAGCCCTCGACCGAGTTGCTCATGCTGCCTTGGGCCTCACGGGAAGCCGCCACGCAATCATTGCGGTCTTAAACGAAGAACTCGGTCACCTTGAGGTCCGGCACGGGGCAGGCGAGGGCTGGGTGGAGTCGGCCAGAAACGAGCGGTTACCGTTGGACGTTGGCCGGGAGGACGGAATCGTCGGCTTCGTGGCCGCCACCGGGTCGAGCGTCGTAACTGGGAACGTTCGACAAGAGCCCCACTACAAGAAGCTGTTCCCGACGACGGAGAGCGAGATCGCCGTTCCGGTGCGGGATCGCAACGACCGGGTGCGGGCGGTTCTGAACCTGGAGTCTGATCGGCGCGACGCCTACGGGGAGGTCGAGAGAGAAACGGTCAACGCGCTGTCCAGCCTGATCGGCATGGTACTGGAGCAAGAGGATCACGCGACTCGCGAAGAAGCCCTTATCCAGATCGGCAATTCGTTGGACGCCTCGCTCACGGAAGAAGCCCTGATCGATCGGGTAATGCACGTTGCGGAAGATGTTCTTCGGCTTCAAGCCTGCTCGATCTTTCTCATCGATCCGAAGACAGACCTGGTCGTCCTGCGCGGGACCTTGGGATGGCTCCGGGACCAGGTCGGCCAGATCTCGTACCAAAAGGGGGAGGGCTTCACGGGATGGGTTTGCGAGACGGGCGAGTCGATTCTCCTTGACGATCCCCAGGGCGATCCTCGATGGCGGGGCAAGTACGTTGAGTTTCCTAGCGAACAGATCGCAAGCTTTCTCGCGGTGCCGATCATCGCTCGGACTCGTATCCTCGGAGCGATTCGGGTGCTCCGCCGGAAGGCAGATAACAAGTTCCTCGACAATCGCTTTACCCAAAGCGATCTCCGACTCCTACAGGCGATCGCGGAGCAGATCGGGGCGGGTCTGGAGAACACGCGGAACATGGAGAAGATCATCCGTAGCGAGCGGATGATCGCGTGGGGCGAACTCAGCGCGAAGTCGTCCCACATGATCGGCAATCGGGTGTTCGCCTTGAAAGGGGACATCAACGAGTTGCAGCATCTGCTTTCGGAGCGGGAGGTGGACCTTCAAGAGGTTCGCGACCTAGAGAAGAGCCTTTCCACGAACGTGACCCGGATCGAGGAGATCCTCCAAGACTTTCGGGACTTCGTCACCGCGACTCAACTCAACCGCACGCCAACCGACCTTAACCTACTGGTGCAGGAGACGGTGGACGAGGTCTTCCCGCGACGTTCGCAAGTTGCACTGGAAGTCCAACTTGACTCTTCCATCCCTCAAATGAGTCTCGATGCAAAGCGGCTGCGGCGGGCGGTCTCCGAACTGATCGAAAACTCGCTCAACTACATGGATCAGGGGCGGCTCCGGGTGAGCACACGTCTCGTTCTTGGAGAAGAGGACGAGCGGACACGAGCGGCGAGGAACGCCCGCTTTGCCCGGCTGGAGATCGAAGATACAGGCCCGGGGGTCGACGCCGACCAGAAGGCATTGATCTTCCAGCCGTTCTTCAGCAACCGAGTCAAGGGCATGGGCCTGGGCCTAAGCATCGTCAAGGGAATCGTCGACGCCCACGGCGGCGAGGTTTTCGAAGCGGGAGAGGAAGGTGCTGGTGCCAAGTTCGTCATCCTCCTGCCGGTGGAATAGCCGATTCCCCCTCCTCGTTTTCTCGCGGCGGTTTCGTCCAAAGGGATTCGCCTTCGCGGAGAAAATGAGGAGGGGGCCAGGGGGTGGAGAAAGCAGACCTTGAGCGGGCCTGAGAAAAGAGGCAGCAAGCTGCCTCACTCCAAAGTCGTTTCCTACTGAACCGCGTTGGCGGCTTCGCGCACAAAGTCGTCGGCGATTGCCCGAACCTCGGAGGATGGGCCTAGGTAGTGGTTTACGATCACGCTGACCACCACGTCCTGTCCGTTCTTCGTTCGGACGTAGCCGCTGAGGGCAACCACCATGTCCAAGGTGCCAGTTTTGCCTTGGAAAGCGACTCCCTGTAGCCGGTCGGCCAGCGTCCCCTTGCCCGGATAGGCGAGCGCCCTTCGCCACCATGGGGCGGTCGGTTGTTGGCTGGCCCAGACGAGCAACTTGCTCACGGCGCGGCTCGTGACGAGGTTGTGCCGACTCATCCCGCTGCCATCAAAAACCCGGACGTGGCCTTTGTCCACTCCGACAACCTGCTCCAAGAACGACTGCATGCGTTGACGAGCCAAGGAATAGGGGTTGACTCCGAGCGGGCCCGAGTTAGCCGCTCCCATGAGCAACAGGTGCTCCGCGATGTTGTTGTCACTCGGTGGAAGGCACTCGGCAATGATGTCCACGGTGGGAGGACCTTCGATCGAGTAAGTGGGCGGTGCCTCGGGAAGCTTATCGACCCCGCCTCGGAGCCGACCCAGGATGGAAGCCGCGTTCTCGTCCGGCCGGGGCAGGGCGAGGGTATCGAGGCGCTTGGTCTCCTTTGCGTACTTGCCCGCGAAGGTCACCTTGCGGGTGAAGGGGTTATATCGAAGGAAGGGGACCGGCGAACGCTGAGATTCAATCTTTACCCCGTACGACTCAGGACGGAACTTGAGCCGTCCGTCCTCGTTCCACAACTCGAAACTGCCGCGATCGACGGTGAAGGCGGTCACGGGAGCGGCGTACTTGTTGGGCAGGTCGTCGTATTCCCAGCTATCCGGAATTCCCGGAGCGTAGGCCTCGCGGAGGTAGACCGGCGTGAAGTTGTTCGTACGGAGCTTGGTGGCGGCTTCCTTGAGCTGGGCGTAAGTCATCAGCGGGTCGCCGGGGCTCTCGATGACCACGCTTTCCCCTACCCGCCAGAACCGGGTTAGTGGACGGTAGTCTGGGCCGAGCGCGTAAAGCGCATACGCGTTGCTCAGCAGCTTCTGATTGCTGGCGGGCATTACCCGTTGGCTGCCGTTCCTCTCGTACAGGATCTTGCCCTGCAGATCGCAGACGGTCGCGGAAACGAGCGAGCCTTCGAGCTTCGGGTTGCTCAGGATCGAGTCCAGCTTCGATTGCGCGACGAGAAACAGCAGCGGTGCCAGCACGGGACTATTTTGCCTCTGAGGGAGACGTCACTGCTCGTCGGGAAACACCGGCTCGGGGATATGGTCGGCGTCTCCCGCTTCGATGTCGCGGGCCATCAGCGCCGCGAACTCCCGAAGCTGCGGCTCCGGGTCGGTCTCCGACTGCTTCCGCAACGCTTCAAGCACTCGGCCCTGCATGTCCGGGATCCACTCCACCACGTGGAAGAGCCCGTGGATCGCGCTCCGTCGGCCGATGCGACTTGGAGCCTGCAGGCACTCAAGCAGGGTCGGACCGCCGAAGGTGTACGGGATGTGGCCGCCGAGGACGACGCCCGCCTTGTAAATTGTGCGGGCGTAGTCGTCTTCGGCATCCCAGATCAAGCCTTTGATCGCTTGCACCGCCGCCTGCTCGTCTTCGGGCGAGTGGCAGAACGTGGGTAGGCCCTCGAAGAGGTCGAGGACGCACCATTGGGCCGACCGACGGTTCGGGTGGCGGCGGTCGTTAAGGACCACGAGGAGTCCCGGCATGTACACGGGATTCCGGCCGTGCGTCTCGATCTCCGTCCGGGCCTCGTTAGCCACGTCCCGATCCTCGCAGTAGAGGAGCTTGAGGTGGTCGATCGGCTCCAACTCGCTGATGTGGCCGGTGAACCGGCCTGGGCGCCCAAGGGCCTGGTTGATCAGGAGCTGGCGACGGAAAAGGGGCTCGGATGTCTCTCGGAGGTTCCGGAGCATCTCTTCTTCCGTGTCACCACGCTCTTCGTGCCAGATCTCTTCGCAACGTCCGAAGACACCGTGTCGCGTTCGGGCGACCCTGACATCAAACCGCTCGCCATAGGCTTCAAAGCTCGTGCAACCTGTCCAGTCCGAGGCGAGAACATGAAAGCTGTAGCTGATGGGGTGGGGCGGCCAGTGGAATCGCACGCGATGGGCAGGCTTGCGGGCGGTGGTTGATCCACCGTTGGCAGCGACCGCACGCTCAATGGTGGCCAGCAGCTCCGCGACCAGCGCTTCCTTCGTCTCGATCTTTCCCATCAGAGTTTCGCCCGATCCGCCCCGCACTCTTTCCTTGACGGAACAGAGTACGGGACAGATTCGAGGAACTCATCTTACCGGGCGCTCATGGTGCCGCGATCGAGGAACCGCTGGATGGTGTCGCGGCTGTCGCGCAGGTGCATCCGCGTCATGTTGTCCAGCTTGTCGCCGGTCTTCGTCTGGGCGTCGAACCGCTTGACGAGCCGCTTGAGCGAGTCGGAGGCGATCATTCGAACGTCCTCGTTGACCGCGTTCTGGGGCGCACTGGCTTGGACCATCAGGGCGTTCAGGGCGAACCGCTGAAGATCGCGGCGGAGCGGGACGATGCTCTTATTCTGGCCAACCTCGGCAAAGACGTTGCCCAGGATGGTGCCGTAGTGCTCGTCGAGCCCGAAGCCCTTGTTGCCCGACTTGTAGACGTTCTCTGCGATTCGGTCGGTCGTCGTAGCGCTGAGGAGCAGGGCCAAGAGGTTTTGCTGCTGAGCGCCAAGGACATCGCGGAGGGGAGCGGTCCACGAGCGACCGTTCTCGTCGAGGCTCAGCTTGTCGAGGACCGCAGGCGGAAGCGTAAACGAGTTCTGAGCGAAGAAGCCCTTGGTGATCAGCGCCAGCGCCTGGCGCTGAGTCGCGGCGTCGACAGGAGCCAAGGTCGGCTTCTCACCGGCGTCGCCACGGAAGTTGCGATTCGAGACGACTCCGCCCAGGAAGCGGGAGGCGTTTCGGGCCTCTCGCACCGACCGCGCAATGCTGTTGAGGATCACCTCCGTGCGCTTCGAATAGCTCTCGCCGCGCTTTGGCAGGTGGGTGACCGCGTAGTCCTGCGCCCGCTTGTGGGCCAGGAGGACGCGCTCGCTGTAGTGCAGTGGGTCCTTTGCCGAGTCGAACCGGACCGCGTAAGGGTTCCAGTTGTCGGCGTCCTCGTCGGTCATGAACGCATGGCCGGGGCGGCCAGACTGGCTGGCAATCTGGGCCAACTGGAATTTCTCCGCCAGCGGCGTCTTTGCGCTGAAGTTCGCATAGCCGTACTTGATCGCCCAGACGTCGTAGGGGCCGATGGTCGGCATGTAGAAGTTGCCCGTTCCACGGAGGATCGCTTGGACGTTCGGCGGCGTGTAGTCCATCACGCTCGCGGAGATGCCCTGCTCGTTCGTCAGGTTGTCGTCGGCGAGCTGATCGGTCGTCAGGTTGGTCGAGCCGGCGAAGTTGTGGCGGAGACCGAGACAGTGACCCATCTCGTGGCTCACGCAGTCCGCCAGGAACTTCTTGACGTACTCCTCTTTGCTGATCTTCATGCCGGGAGCGGCCTGAAGAGCGGTCCAGCTAAGTACCGCCATGTTGCTCAGCTCGTTGGCGTGGGAGCAGTCCTCGTAGGACCAGCCGAACTTGGCCATCTGGTTGGCGGCGGCATGGCGGGTCTCCTGCTCCTGAGTCGAGAACAGGAAATGGTCATCCGTCTGCGTTCGCCCGGGCGAGCGGAGCAGGACCTGGGAGGCGCGGCCGGAGGCGACCTTTGTGCTCGCCTGGTTCCGCATGTGCTCCTGCATCAGGTCCGCGATCAGGTTGCCGTCAAGGGTGATGCTGGAGTTCAGGATCTCGCCGGTGAACGGGTCGGTGCGGAAAAGCGAAATGGCGCCGAAGGGGGAAGACGGGGCGACGGAGAGCCGGATCACGTTGTAGCGGCCGTCGGCGTGGTCGTAGTCCTTGTCGTCCTTCGGCACGTCTTGGACCTGTACCGCGTTCTTGAAGCCCAGCGCTTCGAACGCCTTGTTCCAACGCAGGATGCCGTCTTTGACGGCCGGGCGGTAGATCTCGGGGATCGACGGGTCGATCGTCCACACCAGGGGCTTGACCGGCTCGGATAGCTTCGCGGTGGGGTCCTTCTTGACGAGGTTGAAGCGGTTGATGTACCGCGTCGTGCGGTCCTGGTTCAGGTACTTGTCCAGCGAGAAGAAGTCGCTGGTGAAGTAGCCAACGCGGGGGTCGGACATGCGAGGGACATAGCCGCTGTCCTCCTTGCGGTACCACATCGTGTAGGTGACCTTCACCGGGGCACTGCGGTCGTCCTCGAGCGTGTTCTCGCCCGCGAGCCCCAAGAGCATCAGGAAGGGGTTCGGCTCGGCGCCGCGCGGGCTGAAGAAGTGCAGCTTCATCTGGAGTACCGTCTGCTCAGGGAAGCCTTTCACTTTTTCGGGACCGGACTTTTCAGGATCGAGTCCGTACGCGCCACCCAAGCCACCGGCAACCATCTCCGGTAGGCGGAACACCTGGCCGTAGAACAGCGAGGTGACGTTCACCAGGTAAAGCTTTTTCTCGGGGTTGCTGGCCTCAATGCTGAAGCTGCCCAAGATGGCCTCGGGGAAGCTGCGCTCCGCACCCGTGGCAAAGTTGTCGTTCTTGTCCCAGCGGTAGGTGAGGTTCGGGCGAACGAGCCAGACTTTGTTCTCGTTCTTCCGCCACTTGAAGGCGTCAACTTCCTGGGCACCAACTGGCATGCCCGCATGCATGAAGCCGCCGTCGAGACCCGTGTTAAACGCGGCCTGAATCAAGAAGATCTTCTCAAGCTTGTCCTCGGGGAGCTCCAGAAGGATGTCCTTCGAGTTCTTGGTCCGGAGGTAGAGAGGGAAGGGGCCGTTGACTCGCTCCAGGTCCTTGACCACGCGCTCGTAGTCGGCGACCTTGGGATCCTTCTTGGGCTCCTCTTTCTTAGGTTCCTCCTTCTTTGGCTCTTCCTTCTTGCCTTCCTCCTTCTTAGGCTCCTCCTTCTTAGGCTCCTCTTTCTTCGGGTCCTCAGGCTTTGCCTGGGCGTACGAGATGGTGGGCAAGCCGATCGCAAATACGATGGCCAAAGCGGCCGAGGTTAGGCAGCGGTTCATGTGCAGGTGGGGTCTCCTTCCGAGGGCGGTTTAAGCCTTCCTGACCTTTCCATGCGTCACGAAGGGCACCGCCGGTTCCATTGTCGCAGCATTTTGCGCAAGGTCCAAACGATAAACCCGATTTAGGCCTCTTGACTGTCCTCCAAACTGAAGAAGCCCCACGGACCTGGTGTCCGTGGGGCTTCTTCAGTTTGGAGATTTGCTTAGGCAACCGGCGCCGCTTCGGGACGGAAGACGAACTCGCCGTCCACGTAGTCCGCTTCGACTGCCTGACCGTCGCGGATCTCGCCGCGCAGGATCGCCTGAGCGAGCGGGTTCATCAGGTCCCGCTGGATCGCTCGCTTGAGCGGCCTTGCGCCGTAGATCGGATCAAAGCCCGCCGTCGCGATCTGAAGCATTGCCCGATCGCTGAGGCGTAGGTCGATTCGCCGGTCGGCCAGGCGCTTGGCCAGGCCTTGCAGCTGGATCTTCACGATCTCCTTGATCTGGCCGACTCCCAGCTGGTGGAACACGATCATGTCGTCCAGCCGGTTGATAAACTCTGGCCGGAAGTGCATCCGGATCTCCTCCAGCACCTTGTCCTTGACCTCATCGAAGTTGCCGTCAGACAGCGGATCGCCGTAATGGTGCGAGCCGATGTTCGACGTGAGGATGATCACCGTGTTGCGAAAATCGACCGTGCGCCCTTGGCCGTCGGTTAGGCGGCCGTCGTCCAGCACCTGGAGGAGGACGTTGAAGATCTCTGGGTGAGCCTTCTCGAGCTCGTCCAGCAGGATGACGCTGTACGGGCGGCGACGAACGACCTCGGTGAGCTGGCCGCCCTCTTCGTAGCCGACGTAGCCGGGAGGGGCACCGATGAGGCGGGCTACGGAGTGCTTCTCGCTGTACTCGCTCATGTCGATGCGGACCATGCTCCGCTCGTCGTTGAAAAGAAACTCGGCGACCGCCTTCGCGGTTTCCGTCTTGCCCACACCGGTCGGGCCGAGGAAGAGGAAGGAGCCGATCGGACGGTTGGGGTCGCTGAGGCCCGAGCGCGAGCGGCGCACGGCGTCGGAAAGGGCACGAATCGCTTCGTCCTGTCCGATGACCCGCTGGTGCAGTGCGTCTTCCATGGTCAGCAGCTTCTGCATCTCGCCTTGCATGAGCCGGCTGACCGGGATGCCCGTCCACTTGCTCACGACTTCGGCGATGTCCTCGCTGTCGACCTCCTCCTTCAGCATCTTGCCGCCTTCCTGGATGCGCTCCAGCTCGGCGGTCTCCGCCTCCAAGTGTCGCTGGAGCTGCGGGATCTTGCCGTGCTGGATCTCTGCGGCTCGTGCCCAATCGAGGTCACGCTGGGCGGCCTCGAGCTGGTTCCGCAGACCGTCGAGCTCTTCCTTTGCCCGGCGAACGGCCTCGATCTTGTCCTTTTCCTGCGACCAGGTGGCCCGGAGGGTGCTGGATTGCTCCTGAAGCTCGGCCAGCCGGCGCTCGGCGGCAGCCAATCGCTCTCGACTCGCGGGGTCCTCTTCCTTCTTGAGGGCTTCACGGTCGATCTCGTACTGCGCCATTTGCCGTTCGACCTCGTCGATTTCGGCGGGCACGCTGTCGATCTCGATCTTCAGGCGCGACGCCGCTTCGTCCATGAGGTCGATCGCCTTATCGGGCAAGAATCGGTCGGTGATGTAGCGGCTGGAAAGGGTGGCCGCCGCGACCAGCGCGGAGTCCGTGATTCGGACGCCGTGGTGGATCTCGTACCGCTCCTTCAGGCCACGTAGGATGCTGATCGTCTCCTCGACGCTTGGCTCTCCGACCAGCACCATCTGGAAGCGGCGCTCGAGCGCCTTGTCTTTTTCGATGTACTGCCGGTACTCGTTCAGAGTAGTCGCGCCGACGCAGCGCAGCTCGCCGCGGGCAAGCATGGGCTTCAGCATGTTCGCCGCGTCCATGGAGCCTTCGGCCTTACCGGCACCCACAAGGGTGTGGAGCTCGTCGATGAAAAGAATGATCTGCCCGTCGGAGTTCTTGATTTCCTCAAGGACGGACTTCAGGCGCTCCTCAAACTCGCCGCGGAACTTGGCACCTGCTACGAGAGCGCCGAGGTCCAGCGAGATGACGGATTTGTCTTTGAGGCCATCGGGGACGTCGCCGCTGACGATTCGCTGGGCAAGGCCCTCTACAACGGCGGTCTTACCCACGCCGGGCTCGCCGATCAATACGGGATTGTTCTTCGTTCGGCGGCTGAGGACTTGCACTACGCGGCGAATCTCCTCGTCGCGGCCGATTACCGGATCGAGCTTGCCGGTTCGGGCACGGGAGGTTAGGTCGATGCCGTACTTCTCGAGGGCCTGGTAGTTGGACTCGGCGTTAGGGTCGGTTACGCGGCGGCCCTGGCGGATGTCTTCCATCGCCTTCGTCAGCGCGTCCTTGCTGGCTCCGTTCGCACGAAGCGCCTTGCCGCTGGCGCCGGGTTCCTCGGAGATGGCGAGCAATAGGTGCTCGCCGGAGACGTACTCGTCCTTGAGGCGATCGGCTTGGGCAAAGGCGTCGGTAAAGACCTTCTGTGCCCGCTGGGTGAGGGAGCTGCCGTACGCGCTGCCACCTTGAACCTTCGCGGAGCGCTGGAGGTCTTCTTGGAGCGCATGGAGGATCAGGCCGGTGTCGGCCCCAATCTTCTGCAGCATCGGTTTGGCGATGCCGTCCTCCTGCTGGACGAGCGCGGTGAGCAGGTGCTCGACGTCTACGCTAGTGTGCTGCAGCCGCTCCGCGAGGGACTGCGCGGCCTGAAATGCCTCCTGGGCTTTGATGGTCAGTTTATCGAATCTCATGTGCTTGAGTGTATGGCGCTCAAGGCACCTTACATCTTCTATAACACGTCTGCAGTGCGGTTGGTTTCACCCCAAGGACCGATTTGGAGAAATTTGTGGGGCAGCCCGTTGGGCATGCGGCGACTTTATTTGCCGACGCAGAAGTCTTGGAAGATTCTCTGCAGCATGTCGGCTTCGACCGTCTCACCCGTCACTTGCCCGAGGTCGTGGATCAGTTGTCGCAAGAGGGTCGCGAGCAAATCCTCCGGGGCATCGTGCGCTAAGAAGGAGCCGAGGGTCTCAACCGCCTCCAGAGCCGATCGCAGGGGGCCTTCGTGGCGACCGTTGATGTACGGAGTTGGTGAGGTGCTTTCAAGGGAGATGACAGTCGTTTGGACAAGGTGGGGCAGTCCTTGTCCGGTAAGGGCCGACACGGCTAGCCCGACGGGGGTGGCCTGACCGAGGTCGGTCTTATTGGCGAGGATTTCGACTGGTCGCTCAAAAGCGGATACGGCGGCCTGATCGTCAGGTGACCAGCCGAGGCTTGCGTCGTACACGTACCAGATTCGGTCCGCATTTGCTGCCGCCGCTCGCGAACGCTGGATACCGATCGATTCGACCGGGTCCTGGGACTCGCGAAGGCCCGCTGTGTCGATCAGAACTACGGGAAAGCCACTGAAGTCGGCGGCTTCCTCCACCGTGTCCCGCGTCGTTCCCGGAACGTCCGTCACGATTGCGCGCTCCGACTTCAGGATGGCGTTGAGCAGGGAAGACTTGCCCGCATTAGGGGGGCCGACGATTGCGATGCGGAGGCCTCTACGGAGGATCAGGCCGGAGGAGGCGAGGGAGAGCAGGCCTTCCAAAGCTTCGCGAATGCCCCTGAGAGTGTGTTGGGCAACGCTTCGGTCTAGCTCGCCGATCTCGTCGCTAAAGTCGACGCTCGCTTCGACGGCCGCCAGAAGTCCGATAGCCCGATCACGTAGTGAGCGCACCTGGTCACGGAGAGCGCCCTCTCTCAAAGCGTTGGCGGCCCTTAGCTGAGCATCCGTCTGAGCCTCGACCGTGTCACGCACTGCTTCGGCCTGGGTGAGATCGATCCGGCCGTTGAGGAAGGCGCGGAGGGTGAACTCACCAGGTTCCGCGTATCGGGCTCCGGCATCTAGGCAGAGCTGGATCAACTGGCGGACGGACTCGGGGGAGCCGTGAACGAAGAATTCGACGCTCTGGTCGCCGGTGAAGCTTCGCCGTTCCTGGAACGGCAAAGCGTAGCCGTCATCGCCGTGGGCAAAGCGGCCGTAGGTGGCCTTCAGGGGTTCTACTTCGGCTGGCCACGCGGGGAAGACGGCGGCTGCTACCTTCCATGCGTCGGGGCCACTGACGCGGATTCCGGCCACGGCCGCCGCCCCAACTCCCGTGATGGGCGCCACGATCGTGTCCAGCGGCGAAACCATGGGAGGATTATTGCTGAAGGGGATCGCCGGGGATGCCGAAGCGAGGGGACGGTGGGCAAGGCAACTTCGTTATGATCGTTCGGTTCTGTCGGTGAGGAAGCTAGCCCGGAGGATTGCAGGGCTTGTTGGCGTGCTCCATGTTATAAACTCGGCGGCATGAAGTTTTTTGTGGACACCGGCGACATCGAGGAAGTGAGGCAAGCGGCGGACTGGGGGATCCTGGACGGCGTGACGACGAACCCGACGCTGATCGCGAAGTCGGGCAAGGGCTTCAAAGAAACCGTTCTGAAGATCTGCGAGCTGGTGCCCAACGGGGACATCAGTGCGGAGGTCGTAGCGACCGACTACGAAACCATGCTGAGGGAGGCCCTCGAGGTCAGCTCCTGGCACCCGCAAGTCGTGGTTAAGGTTCCGCTCATCGAGCCGGGCATTAGCCTCGTTAAGACGCTCGCTGACCGCGGCATCCGCACGAACGTGACACTGGTGTTCAGCGTGTCGCAGGCGCTATTGGCGGCAAAGGCCGGCGCGACTTACATCAGCAACTTCGTCGGACGGGTGGACGACATCTCCGACGACGGCATGGTCGCGGTGCGCGACACCGTTAATATGGTGGACACCTACGGGTTCGACAGCGAGGTGCTCGTGGCATCGATCCGTCACCCCTTGCACATCGTGCAGTCGGTGCAGGCCGGCGCTCATGTGGCCACCATGCCGCTCAAGATCATGAGCATGCTGTTCAAGCACCCGTTGACCGACAAGGGGCTCAAGGGATTCTTGGACGACTGGAACAAGGCGGGACTCCACATCATCGAGCCGACCGGCGAGCCGGCTCTCGCCAAGTAGTTATCCGGCGGCACCGTCTCTCCGGGACGGTGCCGCGCTCCCGCTTCTGCGCGTACACTCGTGCCGATGAGGTTCCAAGACCAGGTCGTCCGTTCAACTCAGAAGGCGCTCGACGACATCTGTCGGGCGGCGGCGGCGGTGCCTGTCGACCGCGTGGAGTGGTCGCCGGGAGGCGAGGCTCGGTCGGTGTTGAGCCAGATGCAAGAGGTCGCCACCGCGGGGAACTGGTTCCTGCCGATCGTTCGGGACCGGGTCGCGCCGGAGTTCGATGAGCACGCCCGCCGAGAGGCCGTTCGCCTCCGTCGGAGTTTCGACACGGTCGATAAGTGTGTGGAAGCCGCACGGGCTTCCACGTCGGAGCTTTGCCAGGCAATCTCCAGCTTTCCCGACACGGGGCTAGAAGAGGAGATGCGGCTGCCCTTTGGAGGTGGCGTGACGATGACGATGGCCGACATCCTCGGGATGCACGCTTGGAACATGGTCTACCACCTCGGGCAGATCAACCAAATCCAGCTCATGCTGGGCGACCGCGAGATGCACTGAACTGGCCCGAAAGAGCCCAGTGCCCGGCCCCATACCGTTGCCCCCAGAATCTTCGACAAAGTGCCGCAACGGGCCACTCTGAGGCGTAACTAGGAAGGCTGGCCACAAAGGCGAAATCGCCCGATGGCCGCCGCCAGACGGATTGAGGAACTTTCGCGAAAGCGTGATGCGGACTCCACCACTGGCGTAGGAAAAGACACGGGAGGCGAGCGATCAACAGATCCTCAAGTTCCAAAACGGTCGGCTCCTTTGCCACAGCTTCGAATTGAGACTCCGGCGGAATCCGGAAATTCTTAACTCAGGGTTGACAGAGAGAGCAACGAGTGGTATCATTTTCAATTGTCGACGGCGAGGTGACGACCCGGAGACAAGACAGGACAAACAGCGTCCTAGAAGCCCTTTGAAAGCCGCATAGTGGTCGAGTTATTGATATTAGAAGAAGCGTAGAATCGAGCGCTCGGCGATGGGTTTTGCCTGTCGTCAAGCTA
>Ga0216301_1000041_pt1 | contig 31208 bp, 30 predicted proteins | sample 4hB_Boncat_minus_FD_156203 | JGI IMG/M metagenome (GOLD analysis project Ga0216301, IMG submission 156203) | Terrestrial sediment cell enrichment communities for BONCAT metagenomics from Utah, United States - 4hB_Boncat_minus | ecosystem: Environmental > Terrestrial > Deep subsurface > Rock...
TCATCGGTCCGCTGACCGAAATGGATATGCCCAGCCTCCTCCGCTTCACCCGGATGACCGGGGATTTGGTCAAGGCGATGCGCGCCTGCCCGCAGCCGATCGTCGCTGCGCTCGACGGGGTTTGCGTGGGCGCGGGGGCGATCATGGCGATGGCCTCGGACATCCGCATCGCGACGCCCGCGACGAAGACGGCATTCCTCTTCACCCGCGTCGGCCTTGCGGGATGCGACATGGGTGCCTGCGCGATCCTGCCGCGGATCATCGGCCAGGGGCGGGCGTCGGAGCTCCTATTCACCGGGCGGGCGATGACGGCCGAGGAGGGCGAGCGCTGGGGCTTCCACAACCGCGTCGTCGCGTCGGAAGCGCTGCTCGATGAAGCGCGGGAACTCGCCCGCTCGCTCGCGTCCGGTCCCACCTTCGCCCATGGCATCACCAAGACTCAGCTGAGCACGGAGTGGGCGGTGAGCCTGGAGACGGCGATCGAAATGGAGGCCCAGGCCCAGGCGATCTGCATGGCCACCAACGACTTCCGCCGCGCCTTCGAAGCTTTTGCCGAGAAGCGGACTCCGGAGTTCGAGGGCGACTGATGCGCGATCGGAGCTTCCTCGACTGGCCGTTCTTCGACGACAGCCATCGCCGGCTTGCCGAGGCGCTCGAAGGCTGGTGCGAGGCCGAGCTTGATCACGCGGAGCCGGAGGATGTCGACGCCGCCTGCCGCGCGGTGGTTCGGAAGCTGGGGGAGGGGGGCTGGCTTCGTTATTGCGTCCCGGCCGCTTGCGGCGGCGTTCACGAGACGCTTGACGTGCGCTCGCTTGCGCTCATCCGCGAGACGCTGGCGCGGCATGACGGCCTCGCAGACTTCGCCTTTGCAATGCAGGGACTGGGCTCCGGCACGATCAGCCTGTTCGGGACCGAGGGGCAGAAGGAGGCTTATCTTCCGGCAGTGGCTCGAGGCGAGAAGATCGCGGCATTTGCGCTGACTGAGCCCGCCTCGGGGTCCGACGTCGCGGCGATGGAGACCGCGGCGGTGGAGGCTGACGGCGAGTACGAGGTGAACGGCGCCAAGACCTACATTTCGAACGGCGGCATCGCCGATTACTACGTCCTCTTCGCCCGGACCGGGGAGGCGCCGGGCGCGAAGGGGATTTCGGCCTTCATCGTCGATGCCGACAGGCCGGGATTGGACGTTGCGGAGCGCATCCGGGTGATCGCGCCGCATCCGCTTGCGACATTGCGGTTCGACCGGATGCGGCTCCCCGCCTCGGCGCTGCTCGGGGAGCGGGGGAAGGGCTTCGCGCAGGCCATGGGGACGCTCGATGTGTTCCGCACCACGGTCGGCGCCGCCGCCCTCGGCTTTGCCCGCCGCGCGCTCGACGAAGCCACGAGCCGCGCGCTGGCGCGGAAGCTGGGGCAGGGCACTTTGGCCGACAATCCGATCACCCAGTCGAAGCTTGCCGAGATGGTGCTGGACGTCGAAACCTCGGCGCTCCTCGTCTATCGCGCCGCTTGGCTCCGCGACGTGATGGGCCGCCGCAACAGCCGCGAGGCGGCGCTCGCCAAGCTGCACGCGACCGACAGTGCTCAGAGCGTGATCGACAAGGCGGTACAGATTTTCGGCGGCCTCGGCGTCACCCACGGCGTTGCCGTGGAGCGGCTTTACCGCGAGATCCGCGCGCTCCGCATCTACGAGGGCGCTTCGGAAGTGCAGAAGGTGGTGATCGCGCGTTCCCATCTTGCGGATTACTCCTCATGAAGACGCTGCTCCCGCCCGGTTGGCCGCGTCCCAAAGGCTATTCGAACGGCGTTGCGGCGAGCGGGCGCCTCGTCTTCACGGCCGGCGTCGTCGGCTGGAACGAAGAGGAATATTTCGCCGCCGAGGATTTGGTTGGCCAATTTCGGCAGGTGCTGTTGAACACGCTGGCCATCCTTGCCGAGGGCGCGGCGGGGCCGCAGCATATCGTGCGGATGACCTGGTATGTGACCGACCGCGGCGATTATGTGCGGAACCTGCGCGAGATCGGCGCTGTGTACCGCGAGTTGATCGGGCGCCATTATCCGGCGATGGCCGTGGTCGTGGTGGCGGGGCTGGTGGAGCCTGCAGCCCGCGTCGAGATCGAGACGATCGCGGTGGTGCCGGAGTGACGAGCCACGTCGATACCTTCGTTCGCGATCGTTTGCCTCAGCCCGAGGACCAGCCCGAATTCCTGTTTGAGCTTGCCGAGCTTCAATATCCCGAGCGTCTGAACGCGGCGGTCGAGCTCGTGTCCCGCGCGGTGGCGGAAGGCGACGGCGACCGGCTGGCGGTGCAGAACGATTTCGGAAGCTGGACCTATTTCGAGCTCGACCAGCTCTCGGACCGAATCGCCCGGCTCCTCGTTGAGGAAGAGGGGCTGGTGCCGGGGAACCGCGTGTTCGTGCGCGGGCCGAACGGTGCGATGCTGTTCGCCTGCTGGCTCGGTATATTGAAAGCCGGCGGAGTCGTCGTTGCGACCATGCCGATCCTCCGCCCCGGCGAGATCGCCACCATCCTCAGCCGCGCCGAAGTCAGCCACGCCATCGTCGACAGCCGCTTCATCGGCGACTACCGGCAGGGGGCGGAGCAGGCGGGGACGGTCCGCTCGCTGCTGCGCTACGACGGCGACTACGGGAAGGGCGAGCTCGAGACCTGGCTGAGGCGCGTGGCTCCCGGCTTCAAGGCCGTAGCGACGGTTCGCGACGATCCTGCGCTGATCGCCTTTACCTCCGGCACGACCGGCAAACCCAAAGGCTGCGTCCACTATCACCGCGACATCCTCGCCTCCGCCGACAGCTTCGCGCGCCACGTGCTGAAGCCGCAGGCCGGCGACCGCTGGGCCTGCTCGGCGCCGATCGCCTTTACATTCGGGCTCGGCCAGCTCCTCGTCTTCCCGCTCCGCTTCCGCGGGACGGCGGTGACGATCGAGCAGGTGACCCCGCGGCTGGTGCTCGACGCAGTCGAGCAATACCAGATCACCACCCTCGCCACCGCGCCCACCGCCTACAAAGCGATGCTCGGGCTCCTCGAGGGGCGGGACATTCCCTCGCTCCGCACCTGCGTTTCGGCGGGCGAGCATCTCCCCGCCGCAACCTGGCACGCCTGGCAAGAGCGGACGGGCCTCGGCATCGTCGACGGCATCGGCGCCACCGAGATGATGCATATCTTCATCTCCGCCTCGGGCGAGGAAATCCGACCCGGAGCGACCGGCAAGGCGGTCCCCGGCTACCGCGCCTGCGTCCTCGGAGAGGACGGCGAGCCGCTTGGGGCGGGCACCGGGCGCCTCGCCGTGAAGGGCCCCACCGGCTGCCGCTACTTCGACGACGAACGGCAGAAGGTTTATGTGCAGGACGGCTGGAACGTCACCGGCGACACGTACCGCCAGGATGAGGACGGCTATTTCTGGTACGTAGCCCGCTCCGACGACATGATCATCTCGGCCGGTTACAACATCGCCGCGCCGGAAGTGGAGAATGCGCTCTACGGGCATGAAGCAGTGCAGGAATGCGCGGTTGTCGGCGTGCCGTGCGAGGAGCGCGGGCAGCGGGTCAAAGCCTTCATAGTCTGCGCGCCCGACTTTGCCCCGTGTGAAAACCTCGCGGGGGAGCTTCAGGACCATGTGAAGAGCGTGATTGCGCCCTACAAATATCCGCGTGAGATCGAGTTTGTAGAGAACCTCCCCAAGACTGCCACCGGAAAGCTCCAGCGCTACGCGCTCCGCACCCGCTGAAGCGTCGGACAGCTTTACAGACTATCAATGGTTAACGGGCGATAACCACGCAAATCCGCCGCTGGCACGGCTCTTGCTCCTGCCTTGCTCATGATGAAGACACTCGCACACCTGTTCACGATCAGAACCCGCTTCGAAGCTTTTGCAGTCATCTATGCCATTGCCGTCGGCGCCGTGACCCGGGGCACCATGTACCTTCAGACCCACCCGGGCATCGCGGGGTACATCCTGTTCGCCGCATGCACCGCGGCCGTATTCATCGCGGGCGCCAAGATCCTCGATTCGACGGAGCGCAAGCGCCGCGAGGGCGAAGAACGGCGCCGCTGCAGCGATCGGCGCCGCACGGCCTGACGGCTTTTCCCAACATTGGCGAAATCCCCCAAGTGATGGCGCGCCGTTGAAGCACTTCTGAACGCCTGTTCGGCAAAATAGGGCGGATTTCCGCCATTCTGCGCGTTTGGCACGGCTCTTGTAACCTTGTTGGCATCACCCGCCGAAGCGCGGGGACAATGATTTCAAAGGGAGTCAAGACATGTTGAACATCGACCTTCGCCGCATCGCCACCGCCGCCATCGGGGCGCTGATCCTCACCACCACCTTCGTCGGCGCCGCCGTCGCTCCGGCCCATGTCGAGGTCCAGCGCGTCGCCTGATGGGCGCGGCTGCCGAACGACCGCCCATGTGGAGGACCAGCAAATGAAGACGGGCAGGAAATTCTATCTCGACCGCGCCAACGGCAAGCTGATGGGCGTGTGCGCCGGCATCGGCAATTACTTCAATGTCGACGCGACCTTCGTGCGCATCGGCGTCGTGGTGGTGACGTTGCTGGGTGCCTTTCCGTGGACGCTGATCGCCTACGCGGCGGCGGCCTACATGGCCAAGCCGAAGCCGCTCGGCTTTGACGAATATGAGGCCGCAAAGCCGCTCCGCCGCTCGAGCCGTGAAGTGCGCGAGACGATGCGCGACATCGACCGCCGCATGGCCGAGGTCGAGAGGCACGTCACGAGCGCCGACAGCCGGCTCGCCCGCGAAATCGAAGAGCTGCGCTGACCGCGCCGCCTTCGGCACAAAGACAGGAGGAGTAGATGAGCGAACCACTCACCGTCCTGATGCTGTCGAGCTCCGCGCTCCTCGGCCTCACCATCCTTGCTTCTGCAGGCCTCAGGGGCTGGCAGGGCTGGCTGGAGCTGAAGCGCCTGGAGCTCAGCGGAGCCCGCCAGGAGCCGCGCTCGGCGGCGGGCGACATGATCGAGATGGCCGACCTCAAAGAAAGGGTCCGCAAGCTCGAAGCGATCGCCTCCTGCGTCGACCTTTAAGGTTCGAGCTTCAGCTTCTGAGCGGCCCGCGGGGAACCTGAAATACGCCAGATGTCGCCATGTTCATGATGGGCGATAGGCGCGGGGCGGGCGCCGCCCAGCCGCTCGACGATCTCAGGCACCGTGTTGCTGTGGCCGACGACAAGCACCGGCCCCCGCTCCCGCAGGATTGACCCGACGAGGGCCTCCGGATCCGAGGGGTCATAGACGGTCGGCTCGATCCGCAGCCGCGCCGCCAGCGGGGCCGCTGTCTCGCGCGATCGCTTGTAGGTGCTGACATAGATTGCGCGAGGCGGCCTTCGTGAGGCGAACCAGCCGGCGAGGAGCCGCGCCTGGCGTGCGCCTTCCGCTGTTAGCCCGGGATCGCCGCCCGCTTCGGCCGCCAAATGCCGCATCGCATAGATTTCCGGCGGTCGCTCCCAGGCGCGGCCTGAGAGGCAGCCGGACAGGAGCAGCAGGACCAGACCGACGAGCGCCTTCACGTGTTTGTCCATCTCTTCACCTCCGCCGATGAGCGCAGTTTGAGTGGGCAGCAGTTCATTGTCGAGCCATTCGCACCTGCCCTTCGGGGGGAGTGCATCCTTGAAAAGAATCGATTAGAGGCCGTCGCATCGACGGGCCGCAGCCTTCCTGGCGCGGCCTTCCGTAGGACGATCGGCGGCTGAAGGGGCGAAGACCTCGCCGCCGAGAAGGAATGGGTAGAGGATGACCACGGACCCTGAGCGCCGCAACCGACCGGCGCTCGAACTGCATGTTCCCGAGCCTGGCGCGCGGCCGGGCGACGAACCCGACTTCAGCCACATCGTCATTCCTGCCGCCGGCAGCGTTCCCCGGCCCGACATCGCGGCCCGCCCCGACGAGATGAAGGACCTCGCCTACACGCTGGTGCGGGTGCTCGACGAGGAGGGCAACGCCGTCGGCGCGTGGGATCCGAGGCTCGATGCCGATACGCTCCGCCGCATCCTTCGCGACATGATGCTGGTCCGGGTCTACGACGACCGCATGTACCGCGCCCAGCGGCAGGGGAAGACCAGCTTCTACATGAAATCGACGGGCGAGGAGGCGATCGCGGTCGCCGCCACCCACGCGCTCGACCGGGAGGACATGACCTTCCCCACTTACCGGCAGCAGGGGATCCTGGTCGCCCGCAACTACCCGCTCGCCCAGATGATGTGCCAGATCTATTCGAACCGCGGCGACAAATTGAAAGGCCGGCAGCTCCCGGTCATGTATTCGGACAAGGCGCACGGCTTCTTCTCGATTTCGGGGAACCTCGCGACGCAGTTCCCCCAGGCGGTCGGGTGGGCGATGGCGAGCGCGATCAAGGGCGATAGCCGGATCGCATCGGGCTATATCGGCGACGGTTCGACCGCCGAGGGCGATTTCCACGCCGCCGTCACCTTCGCGGGCGTCTACCGGGCGCCCGTCATCCTCAACATCGTCAACAATCAGTGGGCGATCTCGTCTTTCTCCGGGATCGCCGGGGGCGAGCTCACCACCTTCGCGGCCCGCGCGATCGGCTACGGCATTGCCGGCCTCCGAGTCGACGGAAACGACGCGCTTGCAGTCTACGCCGCCACGCGCTGGGCCGCCGACCGCGCCCGGTCGAACCTCGGGCCGACCCTGATCGAGCTCTTCACCTACCGCGCAGAGGGCCATTCGACGAGCGACGATCCGACCGCCTACCGCCCCAAGGCCGCGGCCAGCGCATGGCCGCTCGGCGATCCAGTCGTTCGCCTCCGCCAGCATCTCGTCCGGCTCGGCGAATGGGACGAGGAGCGCGATCCGAAGCTTCAGGAGGAGCTCGAGGCGGAGGTCCGCGCCGCGCAGCGCGAGGCCGAGAAGCTCGGAACGCTCGTCACCTCATCGATCGAGTTCCCGCAGGACGTGCGCACCATGTTCGACGATGTCTATGAGGAGATGCCATGGCACCTCCGCGAGCAGCAGGCGCAGATGGTCGCCGAGCTGGAGGAAAAGCGCAAATGACCGTCATGAACATGATCCAGGCGATCAACAGCGCCCAGGACGTGATGATGGAGCGGGATTCCAACGTCGTCGCAATGGGCGAGGATGTCGGCTATTTCGGCGGCGTCTTCCGCGCGACCGAAGGGCTCCAGCGCAAATACGGCAAGACCCGCGTGTTCGACACGCCGATCTCGGAGAACGGGATCGTCGGCACCGCGATCGGAATGGCGGCCTATGGCCTCCGCCCGGTCGCCGAAATCCAGTTCGCCGATTACATTTACCCCGCCTTCGACCAGATCATCTCCGAGGCTGCGCGGATGCGCTACCGCACCGCCGGCGAATGGTATCTGCCGCTCACCATCCGGTCGCCTTATGGCGGCGGCATCTTCGGCGGGCAGACCCACAGCCAGTCGCCGGAAGGCCTGTTCGCCCACGTGGCGGGCCTGAAGACCGTCATACCTTCGAACCCCTACGACGCGAAGGGCCTCCTGATCGCAGCGATCGAGGACAACGACCCGGTCCTCTTCTTCGAGCCCAAACGCATCTATAATGGCCCCTTCGACGGCTTCTTCGACCGGCCAGTGACGCCGTGGGCGAAGCATCCGAAGGCTGAGGTGCCGGAAGGGCATTACACGGTTCCACTCGGCAAGGCGGCCGTTGTGCGGGAGGGCGAGGACCTCACCGTCATTGCTTATGGGACGATGGTCCATGTCAGTCTCGCGGCGGTCGAAGCTGCGGGGGTCGATGCGGAGGTGATCGACCTCCGCACGATTCTTCCGCTCGATATCGAGACGATCGAGGCGTCGGTGAAGAAGACCGGCCGCTGCGTCGTCGTCCACGAGGCGACCCGCACCAACGGCTTCGGAGCGGAGCTCTCGGCGCTTATCCAGGAGCGCTGCTTCTATCACCTGGAAGCGCCCGTTCAGCGCGCCACAGGCTTCGACACGCCTTATCCCCACTCGCTCGAATGGGCCTATTTCCCGGGCCCGATCCGGCTCGGCACGGCGATCAAAAAAGCATTGGAGGACTGACGTGGCCCGCTTCGAATTCAAGCTGCCGGACATCGGCGAAGGCATCGCCGAGGCGGAGATCGTGGCCTGGCACGTCAAGGTCGGTGACACGGTCAGGGAAGACCAGCAGCTCGCCGACATGATGACCGACAAGGCGACGGTCGAGATCGAGAGCCCCGTGGCCGGCCGGATACTCGAAGTGGCAGGCAAAGTGGGCGACCAGATCCCGATCGGGTCGGTGCTCGTCGTCGTCGAGACGGATGCCGATGCGCCGGCGGCCGAGGAGCGCCCCGCGACCCCTCAGCAGGACGGACAGGAGACCAATGCGCAAGGCGAGCGCACCGACACGGTCGCGTTCAGCGACGGCCTCGTGACGCCGACTGAAGGGACGCAGGAATCCGTCCCAAGCACTGCGGAGGAGACCCTCTCCGTTCGCCCTGAGCCTGCCGAAGGGCTCTCTTCTTCTTCCGGCGCCAAAGAAGGGAAGGGCTCCGACAAGCTCAGCCCGAACGGTGCGGGGAAACAGGCCCACATCCTCGCTTCTCCCGCCGTCCGCCAGCGGGCGCGCGACCTCGGCATCGATCTGTCGCAGGTGAAGACCGCCGGAGACCGTCTCCGCCATTCGGACCTCGACGGCTATCTCCTCTACAATGGCGGATCCGTGCCGCGCAGCGGCGCCGCCAGCCGCCGCCAGGACGAGGTCGTGAAGGTGGTCGGGCTTCGCCGCAAGATCGCGGAGAACATGCAGGAGGCGAAGCGCCGGATTCCGCATTTTACTTTGGTGGAGGAGTTCGACGTCACCAGCCTGGAGCAGACGCGAGCGATGATGAACTCGGATCGGGGCGGTAATCCGAAGCTGACAATGCTCCCCTTCCTTGTCACGGCGATGGCCAAGACGCTGGCCGACTATCCCCAGATCAACACCCGCTACGACGACGACGAGAACCTTCTCTACCGCTCGGGCGCGGTCCACATGGGAATGGCGACCCAGACTCCGAACGGGCTGATGGTCCCGGTCATCCGCAACGCGGAAGCCCGCGATATCTGGGATATCGCGCGGGAAATCCTCCGCCTTGCCGAGGCCGCGCGCACCGGCAAGGCGGCGCGTGAGGAGCTTTCCGGCTCCACCATCACCATCTCCAGCCTCGGGCCGATGGGGGGCATAACGTCGACTCCGGTCATCAACCGGCCCGAAGTGGCGATCATCGCGGTCAACAAGCTGGAGGAAAAGCCGGTCGTCGTGGACGGGGAGCTTGAGATCCGTAAGCGGATGAACCTCTCTTTGTCCTGCGATCACCGGGTCGTCGACGGCTGGGATGCTGCGAGCTTCCTTCAGGACCTGAAGAAGCTGATCGAGAACCCGCTGAAGCTGCTGTCGATGCGCTGAGGGCGCGGGAGCGGCGCTCCTCAGCCTGCGCCCAGCCGGTCTCCTGCATATTTCTGCTCCCGGATCGGGCGCCACCACCAGTCGTTGGCGAGATACCAGTCGATCGTTTTCGACAGCCCGCTTTCGAAGCTCTCCTGCTGGCTCCAGCCGAGCTCGCGCTCGACCTTGGCTGGATCGATCGCATAGCGGCGGTCGTGGCCGGGCCGGTCCTCGACGAAGGTGATGAGGCCCCGCCTGCTTCGGCCCCCCTTCAGCGGCCGCTTGGCGTCGAGGAGGTCGCAGATGGTTTCGACGACCTCGAGGTTCGTGCGCTCGGCGCGGCCGCCGACATTGTAGCTTTCGCCGATCCGGCCCTGAGTGGCGATCAGCTCCAGAGCGCGGGCGTGATCGTCGACGTAGAGCCAGTCGCGCACATTCTGGCCCTTGCCGTAGACGGGGAGGGGTTTTCCATCGAGCGCATTCAGGATCACCAGCGGGATGAGTTTTTCGGGGAAGTGGAACGGCCCGTAATTGTTCGAGCAATTCGAAAGCACTGCCGGAAGGCCGTATGTGTGGTGCCAGGCGCGGACGAGATGGTCGGACGCGGCCTTGGACGCCGAATAAGGCGAGGAGGGGGCGTAGGGCGTCTCTTCGGTGAAGACGCCGCTGTCGAAGGGGAGGTCGCCGAACACTTCGTCGGTGGAGATGTGGTGGAAGCGGAAGCGCCCGCGCCGCTCGCCCTCGAGGCTGCGCCAGTAATCGAGTGCGCTGTTGAGGAGGCGGAAGGTGCCGACGATGTTGGTCTCGATGAACGCGCCCGGACCGTCGATCGAGCGGTCGACATGCGATTCGGCGGCAAGATGCATGACGATCTCGACCCGCTCCTCCTCAAGCAGCGGGCGGACGAGGCCGTCGTCGGCAATGTCGCCCTGGACGAAGCGGTAATCGGGAGAGTCCTCGACATCGACCAGCGAGGCGAGGTTGCCGGCGTAAGTCAGTTTGTCGAGGTTGACGACGCGGTAGCGGCCGGTGCGGACGAGGTGGCGGCAGACGGCCGAGCCGATGAAGCCGGCGCCGCCGGTGACCAGGATGGCGGTGCGCGCGTTCACCGGTCGGCCGCTTGCGGGCTGAAGCCGACGTCCGGGCCTTCGGCGGCCCTGCGCCTCAGATAAGAGGCATAATCGGACTTGCCGAGCCGGTCGGCGATCCCCGTCAGCGCCTCTGCGCTGAGGTAGCCGAGATCGAACGCGATCTCCTCGGGCGCCATGACCTTGATCCCCTGGCGGTGCTCGATCGTTCGGACGAACGACCCGGCTTCATGGAGGCTGTCATGGGTGCCGGTATCGAGCCAGGCATAGCCGCGGCCGAGCCGAACCACGTTGAGCTCGCCGAGCTCCAGATAGGCGCGGTTGACGTCGGTGATTTCGAGCTCGCCGCGGCCCGACGGCTTCACTGCAGCCGCGATGTCGAGCACTCGATTGTCGTAGAAATAAAGGCCGGTGACCGCCCAGTTGGAGGTCGGCTGCTTCGGCTTTTCCGTTATGTCAGTCGCGACCATCGTCTCGGGGTCGAAGGTGACCACGCCGTAACGCTGCGGATCCTCCACATGGTAGGCGAAGACGGTGGCGCCCGCCTCGCGCTGGGCAGCCTCGCGGCAGAGGCCGCCGAGGCCCGCGCCGAAGAATATGTTGTCGCCGAGGATCAGCGCGACGGGGTCGCTGCCCACGAACTCGCGCCCGATGATAAATGCCTCGGCTAGCCCGTTCGGCTGCGCCTGCTCGGCATAGGAGATGGAGACTCCGAAATTGCTCCCGTCCCCGAGGAGGCTCCTGAAGCTCGGCAGGTCGCGTGGCGTGGAGATCACCAAAATGTCCCTGATGCCGGCGAGCATGAGCGTCGACAGCGAATAGTAGATCATCGGCTTGTCGTAGACCGGCAGCAGCTGCTTGGAGATGCACAAGGTGGCCGGGTAGAGGCGCGTCCCGCTACCGCCCGCTAGGATGATTCCCTTCAAGATGAGCCTTCCTGACTACGCCTGGCCGGTTTGCGAGCTCGTTCCCGCTGGAAACGCAGGTGTGCCGCGGCGGCCGCCCCGCACATAATGGTCCTGCAGGTAACGTCAAACGGCTATGCTAGCCAGCAGCGGACGCTGGCGACGGCGTGAGGGGGCGGCGAGAGAACATCCTCTAAAAGGCGGTGTGCAGCCGAGCCTCCGTAGACAGACCCCTTGCCGATCGATAGCTAGGCCCACTGATCTCGAGCTCCAGGCAGCCATGTTCCCCCTTCTCGATCAATGCACCGTCATCGATCTGCCCAAGATCGCCGATCAACGCGGCAACCTCACCTTCGTCGAGGGGGGAGTCCATGTGCCGTTCGACATCGCGCGGGTCTACTATCTCTACGATGTGCCTGGCGGGGCAGAGCGGGGCGGTCACGCTCACAAGGATCTTCGCCAGCTCATCATCGCGATGTCCGGAAGCTTCGACGTGGTGCTCGACGACGGGCTCTCCAACCGGCGCGTTCATCTGAACCGCTCCTATCGCGGCCTCCTCATCCCGACGATGGTATGGCGCGAGCTCGACAATTTCTCTTCAGGCTCTGTCTGCATGGTGCTGGCTTCGAGCCGCTATGACGAGGGCGACTATTATCGCGATTACCAGGAATATCTGCGCGCGAGGGAGGGGCAGTCATAGTTCCGTTCCTGGACCTTAAGGCCGCTTATCTTGCGCTGAAGGACGAAATCGACGAGGCCGTGGCCGGCGTCCTCGACTCCGGCTGGTATATTGGCGGCAGCCATGTCGAGGCCTTCGAGCGTGAGTTCGCCGCTTATTCGGAGGCGGCGCACTGCGTCGGCGTTGCGAACGGGCTGGACGCGCTTACTCTGGCGCTGGAGGCTTTCGGAGTCGGGCCGGGCGATGAAGTGATCGTCCCCTCCCATACGTTCATCGCAACTTGGCTCGCCGTCAGCCGCCGAGGTGCAGCTATCGTGCCGGTCGAACCCGATCCCGCTACCCTCAACATCGATCCGGCGCGGGTCGAGGCGGCGATCACCGGCAGGACCCGTGCGATCATTCCGGTCCACCTCTACGGTCAGCCGGTCGATCTCGACCCGATCCTGGAGATTGCGCAGCACCGAGACCTGGTGGTGATCGAGGATGCCGCGCAGGCCCATGGGGCACGCTACAAGGGGCGAAGGATCGGCTCGCACGGCCATGCGGTCGCCTGGAGCTTCTATCCGGGCAAGAACCTCGGAGCGATGGGCGACGCCGGAGCGGTGACTACCAACGATGCGGAGGCCGCGAAGCGGATCAGGGCGCTCGGCAATTACGGCTCCAGCCTAAAATATGTGAATGACGTCAGGGGCTACAATTCACGCCTCGATCCGCTTCAGGCTGCGATCCTTTTGGTCAAGCTGCGCCACCTCGACGAGTGGAATGCCCGGCGCGCGGCCATCGCGGCTTTCTACACCGACAGGCTTTCAGGTCTCGGCGCCGGCCTGCCACACGTGCCGAACTGGGCCGAGCCGGCCTGGCATCTCTTCGTCGTCCAGACGCCGGAACGTGATCGCCTCGCGGCCCAGCTCAGGGAGGCCGGGGTGCAGACGATTATCCATTATCCAATTCCGCCGCACCTGCAGGCCGCCTATGCGGATATTGAGCTGAAAGCCGGTGCGTTGCCCGAAGCGGAGAGACTCGCCAAAACTGTGCTCAGCCTCCCAATCGGGCCGCAGCTCGCGCAGGATGATGCGGAGCGGGTGGTAACGGCGGTCAGAAGCGTCATGGGCGGCGATCGGCCGTGAAGCGAATCTGCCGCGAGGCGTTGACGCCCATATGCGAAAATCAGGAACCGCGATGTCGGTGGCTGTAATCACTCCCAACTACAATGCCGCGCCATATCTTGCGCAGTGCCTCGCCTCCGTAGCGGACGACCCGGCCGTGAGTGAGATCATCGTCTACGACAACGCCTCCACGGATAACTCCCTCCAGATCCTGGCCGAAGCCGGAGTTGACAAGCTGAAGATCCTCAAGGGCGAGAACAACATTGGCGCAACCGCGGCTCGCCACCTTGCGATTGCAAGCTCTGAGAGCGAGTTCGTCTTTCTCCTCGATGCAGACGATTTCGTGTCCCCAGGCGCCGTTTCGCAGGCACGGGACGTGGCGATCGCAGAGCATCTCGATCTGGCCCTTCTGGAACTGTGGCGCGCGACGCCCGAGGGGGTTCCAGACGCTCCGTTCGTGGCGGCGCCACAGCGGATTCTCGACGGCAGGACCGCGTTCAAGATGACCATCGGTGGCTGGCGGATCCACTCCTGCGGCGTGCTCAGGAAAAGCGTCTATAAGGCGGCGGCCTCGGCATTTGTCTTTCACGGACACTCCGACGATGAGCTTCTGACGCGGCGGATACTGCTCCAGTGCAGCCGCATCGGCGGAAGCCCCGGCACCTACTTCTACCGTCAGCTGCCGAAAAGCCGGGGCCTGAAACAGATCGTGGCCCAGGTTCGAACTGAAGTCGGAGTGCTAAAGCTCACAACGGCCGTGGAATGGGAGGATGACACGCCGCTGCTGCGGATGAGAAACGGCCTCGCCCGCGCCTGCCTTTCGCTCGCGCTCAAGGCTGGCCGGGGCCTCGTTCCCGCAGACGATGTAAAGGCGCTGGCGCGTGAATATGGGACCGTAAAGCTCCGCTGGCGCGCCGAGGACGCACCCTATTTTGCGGCGGATCGGCTGGTCCGTCTCTTCGCTCTGCTGAGGCGCTGAGGATGGGGGGCGTTGCTGTTACGCTGGTGGTGATGGCATACAACCAGGAGCAGTACATCACGGCGGCGATCGAGGCGGCGTTCGCGCAAGATTACCCCAACCTCGAGATCATCCTTTCCGACGATTGCTCGCACGACGGCACCTTCCAGGTCATGGCGGACATGGCCGGCGCTTATGCCGGCCCGCATCGAGTGCGCGCCCGGCGATCGGAGGCGAACCGGGGGCTGGTCCGCCACTTCTTGGAAGCGGTGACCAATGCCCACGGGGACTTGATCGTCCTGGCTGCGGGCGACGATATTTCGCTGACCGAGCGGTCCAGGAACCTGGCGGCACGCTGGGAGGAACTGGGGCGCCCGACCGCGGTCGTCTATTCCGACTACGAGCCGATCGATGAGGAGGGGCGGCCGGCAGCCGCGGGACCCGAGCGGATCAACCCCGGCCCCTTCACCCTTGCGGGTCTCGCCGGCGGCTCTGGGGGGCCGCTCGGCGCCACATGCGCCATTTCGAAGAACCTGCTCACCAGCTTTCCTCCCATCGATCAGGGAGTGACTCATGAAGACCGGGTCTTTCCATTCAGGGCGCTGCTGCTCGGCGGCGTCGTCAGCTTCGTCGACAGGAAGCTGGTGCGTTACCGCGTGGAGGGGGGCCACTCCAGGAAATTTCCCAAGTCGCTCAGGGACTATGTAACCGATTATGCGTCCCTCTATCACCGACGCTTGCTGCCGGACGCCCGCCAGAGACTGGAGGACGCGCTTCATGCAAGGCCTGAGGATGAAGCGCTCCACCGGCTGTGCCGAGCGACCATAGTCGACCATGAAGCCCGGCTCGCCATGGCCGACGGGAAGCGGCTGGCCGCGAAGCTCGGTAAATACTTGGTCGGAGGGGCCCGCCCGGTCCCGCTACTGAAGCACGTCCTCAAGTTCCCCGCTGGAACCATCCTCGAGCGGCTCGGCCGCCGTGGCCTGTAGGTCTGAATAACGGCATTGACCATTCCCAGCGTGAGAGTCGGGGTGCAGGCGTCCGCTGTGCCGGCGTCAAGCGCTTGTGCTAAAGCGGAGCGCTGTTAATGCGCCTGGCGAGGCCGCCATGGTGAAGCTTCCGGTGCGCGCCCGCGAGCTGACGGCGCAGCTCGCAGGAAGGACAAACTGATGTGCGGCATTGCCGGGCTGTGGACATCGAGCGGCCGCGACCCTGAACTCATCGAGCGGATGCATTCGGCCGTCCGGCACCGCGGCCCGGACGACGCAGGCGCGTGGAGCGACGCATCGGTCGGGCTGCACCTCGGGCACCAGAGGCTTTCGATCATCGACCTGTCGACGGCGGGGCATCAACCGATGATGTCCCGCAATGGCCGCTATGTGCTGACGTACAACGGCGAAATCTACAATCATCGCGAGCTTCGCCGGATGCTCGATGTGTCGGATTCGATTGCCTGGCGCGGCAGCTCCGACACCGAGACGCTCCTGGAGTGCATCGCCGAATGGGGGGTGACGCAAACGCTCCAGCGATGCGTCGGCATGTTCGCTTTTGCGCTTTGGGACCGCCACGATCAGGTGCTGACCCTGGCGCGCGACCGGTTCGGGGAAAAACCGCTTTATTTCGGCTGGGTTGGTGGGGATTTCCTCTTTGGCTCGGAGCTGAAGGCGCTCCGTACCCATCCTGCCTTCGACAACGAAATCGACCAGGGCTCGGTGCGGCTGTTGCTGTCGAGGACCTATATCCCGGCGCCAAAGAGCATCTATCGGCACATCTACAAGTTGCAGCCAGGCTGCAAAATGACGGTGACCCGCGAAGCCCTCAGGAGCAGGCCCAGTGCGGCGCCGGCGTCCGGCCATTCGTCGGACGGGATTTCGATCGAAAGCTACTGGTTCTACCGCTCCGTCGTGGAGCGGGGGCACGCGGATCCGATCACAGATGTGGGAGAGGCAAGGGAGCAGCTCGAGGACGCTCTGCGCGACGCGATCACCGGGCAGTCAATCGCTGACGTTCCAGTGGGCGCGTTCCTCTCCGGAGGCGTGGATTCCTCCACGATCGTCGCCCTCTACCAGAAATATTCCTCTTCAAGCGTGAAGAGCTACTCGATCGGGTTTGAGGAGGAGGCCTTCAACGAAGCCGAACATGCTCGACGCGTGGCCGAGCATCTCGGCACCGACCACCACGAGCTCTATGTCAGTTATTCCGATGCGCATTCGGTGATTCCGCATCTCCCCCAGATGTATGACGAGCCCTTCGCCGACGCCTCGCAGATCCCGACCTACCTCATCTGCAAGGCCGCGCGGGCCCATGTGAAGGTGGCGCTCACGGGCGACGGCGGCGACGAGCTGTTCGGAGGCTATACCCGCTACTTCGCTGCGCCCCGTCTCTGGGCGCTGGCGCGTCGGCCCGGGGCGCGGCCGCTTGCCCGGGCGGCTCGCGCTTTGCCGCCCCGGCTGTGGAGCCGCCTGGCGGCAATGGCACCGGGCCTGTCGGGCGGCGAGCAGATGGGGCCGAAGCTCAGGAAAGCGTTGAACACGGTCGCCGAGGCTCGTGATCCGGAGGGGGTGTTCAACACCTTCTTAGAGGAATGGTCGGGCGAAATTCCGCCGGTCCGGGGGCAGCAGGCGGAGGCGCATGAATGGAGTTACCAGGTCGATCTCCCAGAAGGGGCCCCGGAATCGGCGCGGATGATGTTTGCCGATACGGTCGCCTATCTTCCCGACGATATTCTCTGCAAGGTCGACCGAGCATCGATGGCTGTCAGCCTCGAGACGCGGCTGCCGTTCCTCGACCACAGGGTGGCCGAAGTCGCGGCTCGGCTGCCGATGGAGCTCAAGATCAGCGGCGGCGTGGGCAAGCGCATCCTCCGCGAAATTCTCCATAATGAAGTGCCCAGACATTTGGTCGAGCGGCCGAAGGCTGGTTTCGGCGTCCCGGTGGGGCAATGGATGCGCGGTGAGCTTCGCGACTGGGCTGAGGAGCTGCTCAGTGAACGGCGGCTGGCGGACCACGGATTTTTCGAAGTTCAGCCGATCAGGGCGCGGTGGCTCGAACATGTCCAAGGGAGGAGGGACGCGACCTCCTCATTGTGGGCCATTCTGATGTTCCAGGCCTGGATGGACGCGCAGCGCTCAAACGCGCCCGCCGACGCCTGAAGAGGGAACACGCAAACGGCAGTCGCGGCTTTTTATGAGCGCGTATCCATCATGGAGCCGATAACAAGGTTGCAGGAATTCCTTCACCCAAAGCTTCAGCTCCTTGCTGTCGTCGAAGGGCCGGCGCCAGATGAATAGAGACGGCGCATGCCTGGCAAAGGAAGCTTCGAATTCGGGGCGAAACGGCGACCCGCTTTCTGCCTCGCCCTGGATGACGGCTGGCCACCGGATCTCGAACCAGTTCGCAGAAGCATCCCGCATACAGATAGGGTGCGACGCAAATGCAGAGACAACCCGCCCGTCGAGGCGCTGGCAGAGCGTGCTTCGAATCCGCAGCTGATTGGCGAGGCTCTGGTGACGGCGGCCGCTGATGAGGTCGGCTATCAAGTTCTCCGTCGGAGTCCGAGCGAGTTCCGCTGATGTCACGCTTTGCTCGATGTCGAGGCGTAAAGAGGAGCCGCTGGGCGGGAGACGGCCTTTGACGACCAGATAGGCCGCACTCATCGCCAGGGTAAGTGCGGCCGCGGCAACGCCCAACGCCGTCAGCGACACGCCGGTCGAGAACTCCTGCCGCGACGGATCTTTCGAAGCGGCCAGAACAGACCCGAGAAAGCGGAGCCCCATCAAAGCGGGAATGAGCGACCAGCCGTAGACATATTGGAAAGGCGACGGGTCGAAGAAGATGAGCAGAAGCTGGCTGCCCGTTGCTCCCAGAACGACGATGTGAATGCCGTTCCATCCCTCTTTCCGAAGCATCGTTGCCGCCGTCAGGAAAGCAGCGACGACCATGGTTACCAGAAAGCCCCGGTCCAGGGCGGCCAGGCGCAGCCAGATGCTCACCTCCGGCATAAGCGACAAGGGATCGAAGAAGACCGACTGAACGGCGAGGGTCACGTCTTGCGTGTATGCGAGGAAGATTGCACACGCCGCTGCCGCCCAGCCGAGGCCGATCAGAGCGGTGGAAAAGAATGCCCGCTTGTCCTTCGCCTGCGCGACGAGGACGATCCAGACGATCGCGAACGCGACCATCATCACGGCCGCTCTCGCAGAAAAGAGAATAGAGGCCGCCGCAATTGCCGCAGCCGCCGTCGTCCCCCAGCTTCGTTCGGCAGTTCCCGAAGCTCGGCTTTGAGCCCAGAGAAGCATCCACCACCCCGTGTTGAAGAGGAGCAGCCCGGCCGTATCGGATCGGATCTCCGTCATTCGCCCCAGCAGCAGGAACATCACGACCAACGCGCAAAGCGAAATGACAGCGACCTGCTTCACGGGCGCGGACGATTCTTGCCGCGAATAGCGGGCGATCCACAGCGCCATCGCCAGATAGGGCAGGATCACGCTGGCGTTCACAAGCCGCAGGGACCAGACGAAGTCCAGGTTCGAGGCCCCCTCGCCGGCGAAGGGCCGAAGGATCAGGAAGTAGGTCGGCAACGCGTTGCTGTAGAAGTCCTGATATTGCCGGAGGCCCGCTCCGATCATCCAGAAGAGGTGCGAAAAGTGCACCTCGTCCGCGTTCAGCGGTCCCAAGACCCTTCTCTGGGCGAAATAGTACAGCCAGAAGGCAAGCGCGCCGACAGCGGCGGCGCGGGTAATCCTCTCGGCCCTGCGGAGCGCCAGTGACGATGTCATTCCGGCTGCCCGCTTTGGAAAAACGAGCCGGCGCCCTCAGAGCGGCCTGCGATCACCTCCTGGAAACTCCCCTCTTCCACGACTCGGCCGGCCGAGAGCCGCACGACTCGGTCGCATCCACGCAGCGTGGAGGTCCTGTGCGCGATCATAAGCAGCGTCATATCGTCGCCAAGCCCCCTCAGAGCAGCCATCAACGCCGTTTCGGTTGCGTCGTCGAGGGCGCTCGTCGCTTCGTCGAGTATCAAGATAGCCGATCGTTTGTAGAGCGCGCGTGCGATGCCGATCCGCTGCCGTTGACCGCCCGACAAGCGGACGCCGCGCTCCCCCACGGGCGTTTCATAGCCTTCAGGAAGCTGTTCGATGAAGTCGTGAATCTGGGCCATTTCCGCGGCACGGCGGACGCGGCCGGGGTCGATCTCTTCCTCCGGCTCGGCAAAGGCGATGTTGGATGCGATCGAGGAGTCCGACAAATAGATCATCTGCGGCACATGGGCAATCTGGGCCTGCCACTTCGCGCGATTGGCGTTGGAGAGGCTCTCGCCGTCGATGCGGATCTCGCCCGCCGTGGGCTCCAACAGGCCCATGATGAGATCCAGCAGGGTGCTCTTGCCGCTACCCGTTTCTCCGACGAAGCCGATGCGCGAGCCTTTCGGGATCGAAAGGCTGATCTCACGAAGCGCATATTCCCGGTCGTCGTAGCGAAATTCGACACGGTCGAGCACCAGATCGCGGCGGAAAGGGACGATCTCTTGTTTCCTGTCCCGCTGGACCGTCGCCAGCACCGGGGCCTGCATCAGCCCCGCCGCATCGAGCAGCATCCGCTGATTGCCGACGAAGGACGTCCAGCCGAGATAGGTGGTCTGCATCAGCGGGAGCAGCCTTTGGGCGCCGAGGGCCAGCGCGCCCAGCACCGGTATCGCGGCCACAACGCCGCCGGGCTTGGCGCTGAGGTGTACCGCAAGGACGGCAATCAGCATGATGCCGACAGCCTCGATCACGAACCGCGGCGCCGCACCGATGAAATTGTTGGTCACCTGCGCGTGCCGGTAGGCATAGTCGGCGCGCTTGTGCTTGGCCTCGAAGAAGGATTGGGATTGCTCGAGGATGACGTCGCGTATTCCGCCCAGCCCCTCCTGGATTATCTGCATGCGCTCGGTCGCCGTATGTGCGAGCTGGCTGGAGTTCCTCGCGAGGGTCCTTCTGGCGGCAAAGCTCAGCGCTATGTAAGCCAGTAGCATCGTCGCGGATGCGGTAGCGGCGGTGAGAGGATCGATGGAGAAGAGCAGCGCGACGATGGCTACGGCCAGGACGGCCGAGATTCCGGCCTGCATGCCCGGCATCAGCACGCCCCAAATGGCCGCTTGAACCTTCTCGACGCTCGCCAGCAGTTCGCTCGTATTCCTTCTGACGAACGAGGTGTAAGGCTGTCTTAGCATCCTCGCGAAAATCTCGGTGCCCATCTCGTGTCCGAGCATCAGCACGAAGTTGAGGCTGACCCAATTGAGGAGGAGCCGCAGCAAGGCGGCAATTGCGGCGGACGCGATCAGAAGCAGCGCCGCCGCCAGCACCACATTTTGCTCGCCATCGCCGCCCCATGCCAGAAGACTGCCGAAGAAAGGCAGGGATGCCGCCCGTTCGGGATCCGACACGACGGTGAGAAAGGGAAGAACGGCTCCTATGGTCATGAGCTCGCCCACCGCACCGAGCAACATCAGCAAGGCGCATAGATAAAAGTGCCGCTTCCGCTCGCGCGACATGAAGCGCCACAGGAAACGGAACGAGCCGCCCACCGATTCCTCTGCGTCCGGCAGCTTCAGATCGGACTCCATCTGCTTTTGCTCCGCTGGCGTGCCGGTCACGCGACGCGCCTTTGCGCGGGGAAGCATTGCTGCCGCCGCGCCGTGCCGCCACTGCCGCCGGGGTCGATCCGGTTCCGGGACGCTCGGGCGAGAGGCTGGTGCCGATAGCCTCCGTTCGCCGCAGACCCGAAGGCTCGCAGCCTTCGGTAAGGCCGGCCGCCGGCACTCGGAATATTCTGGATGATCACGCCAAACATCGATGAAGCAACTCTGTACTGGGCCTTTTGGTAGCAATGGGATGGGTCCCGAGCTGCATCCTCGAAAGAGGAAGCGGCATCAAAGTTCGTCGTCCACGACGCCGAGCGACTCCAGATCCTGAAGACGGTTCAGCGAGATGAGGTCAAGTTCCGTCGCGATTGGAAGAGCCTCGACCCGGTGTCCGGCGTTTGCGAGGTAACCGATGATGTAGAGGAAGCCATGCTCCCCGGTGCTTGCACTTATGCTCCCCGGAAGCCTTCCGGCGAGCAGATCCAATACAGGCCTGGCGCGGAAAAGGAAAAGCCCGATCTCACGTTCGCCGGGCTCCGGCTCGGCACCCGTCTCGCGCGTTTCGACGACAGACGCCACCGCGCCGTCGGCGTTCCGAGACACGATCGTATATGCCCGCTCGACGTGGCGGGTGACGAACGTAAAGTCGTTGCCGTTGCTGAAATGGCGCGCGCACATCCGCTCCACCGTCTCCGGCTGGATGAGCGGGATATCGCCCCACACGAGCAGGACATGCTCGGCAGTTCCAAAGCTCGAGGCGTCGCGGAAGCGAAGCACCGCATCACCCATGCCGGTCGGCGCCTCCTGCCGGACGAGCTCCGCCTGAAGGCGATGCTCGTCCAGGCACTGCGCGACCAAGGCCTCGCCGCCGGGGCTGACGATGACCGTGGGATGGGGGTCCAGGTGCCGTAGGAGTCTGATCAGCCGCACCAGGATCGGCTCACCCAGCACCGGGTGAAGCGTCTTGGGGTAGGGGAGCGCGGCCCTGCTCCCGGTGCCGGCGGCCGCAATGAGGACTCGAAGCTCAGGCACCCAGCGCCTCGTTGAGCATCGCCCATGTCGCCCACCGCCCGCCTACGGCCTGCGGCAACACCTGGACCGCATCGATACCGGCCGCATCGGCCGCCGTCAGACCGGCTTCCGGGTCCTCCAAAAAGGGCGCGTCGGCGGGCGCGCGGCGGTGCTGCGCCAGACTCTCAGTTACTCTTCCTGCTCCATAGAGACTTGGTGGACGAGCATCCACGAAGCACTCCCAGCCGTCCGGTCGCAAGCGCGGGTAAACGGGAATGATGCACCTCCCCAGTTGACATCGGCGGAGGTATACCGATCACTGCTCGGCAGCCAAACGCCAAGATTGCACATCGTCTTAGACGTACTTATGCGGGAAGACAGCATTGTTCACGCCTCTGTCCATAGATGATGCGGTTGAAGGAAGATGCTCCACCGTGCAAAGGCTTCTATGTCAATTCAGCTGATAAATCCAAAAAACGGACTGCCGTTGGAGACGCATGAGGATCAGCTCCGTGATGCGGAAGGGAACGCGTTCCCGATCGTCGCAGGTATTCCCCGCATAGCGGAGGTGGACAACTACACCGAGAATTTTGGCAAGCAGTGGAACGCCTACCGGACCACCCAAATCGACCGTCCTGAAGAGGGCCTAACGCACAGCGAGACCCGCTTTTTCAGGGTAACTAACTGGATCCCCGAGGAACTGGATGACCATGATGTTCTCGAGGTCGGCTCGGGTGCGGGCCGGTTCACTCGGGTGCTTCTTCAGCGGACGCAAGCCAACCTGTACTCCGTCGACTATTCGAATGCGGTGGAGGCAAACCTTGAGAACAATACGGACATTGCAGCGGGGCGGCTGCACCTCTTCCAGGCGAGCATATACGAGCTTCCGTTCCCCGACGACAGCTTCGACAAGGTGTTCTGCATGGGGGTTTTACAGCATACACCCGACTTTGAGGCATCCATCCACTCGCTCGTGCGGAAGGCGAAGAGGGGCGGCGAGATCGTCGTTGATTTCTATCCGATCCGGGGCTTCTGGACCAAGATTCACGCCAAATACCTGCTTCGGCCTCTGACGAAGCGCATGCCCCACGAGCGGCTTCACTCCCTGATCGAACGGCATATCGATCGGCTTATCGGCGCAAGTAGCTTCCTCAACAGGATCGGGCTGGGCGCGCTTACCCGGTTTGTCCCACTTGTGGATATCCGAGGATGGGAAACGAGATTACCTAAGGACGAGCTGCGCGAATGGGCGCTCCTCGACACTTTCGACATGTTCTCGCCGGAGTATGACAATCCGCAGCGGATTAACGCCGTAGTCCGGATGATGGAACGTGCCGGTGCCACCATCAGCTTCGCTGGGTGGATCGATGCGGGCAGCGGGAGTGCCGACTCCGCCGTGGTCCGTGCTCGGAAAAAATAGTTACAGGCGCCCCTGTTGCCCTAGAAACAATGCACACGCCTGCTGGATAAGCTCGCCCAGCAGGGGTTGCTGTTTTGGGATTGGGAAGTGCCGCCCGCTCCAGTTTCAGCAGCGGCAATGAGCACGCGCAACTCACCCACTGAGCGCCTCGTTGAGCATCGCCCATGTCGCCGCCCGCCCGCCTGCGGCGTGCGGCAATAGCTGGATCGCATCGATACCGGCCGCATCGGCCGCGGCGAGACCGGCTTGCGCGTCCTCGAATACGAGCGCCTCGGCGGGGGCCGCTCGATGATGCTCCAGCGCTTTCAGAAATCCTTCCGGGTGGGGCTTGCCGTTGCGCACATCGTTGGCCGTGATGACTGGATCGAAATAGCCGGTAAGGCCGACCTGACGGAGCGCGACGTCGACGGTCGGGCGCGAGCCCGATGTACACAGCGCCATCGGCCACCGCCCGCGCACCTCCCGGAGAAACTCCAGGCTTCCCTCGATCGGCAGCAGCTCGGCCTCCACCATCCGAAGCGCCCGCTCACGCTTGTCGGAGATGAGAAAGGCGCGGCCTTCCGGCTCGAGCGCGAGGCCGGCCTCGCTCGCGACCTTGTCCACTGCGGCGTCGGTCTTGAGGCCGGCGATGCGGGAATAGTCGACGGCAACCCCAAAGGGCGCGAAGGCCTCGTTGAATGCCCGGGCGTGGATCGGAGAGCTGTCCACGATCGTGCCGTCGAAGTCGAATATCAGAAGCCTTTTGCGGGCAAGGAGCTGCTTCAGCTCGGACGCGTTCATGGTGCCGCTTCGCCGCCTTCGTAGAGCGCGAGGATCGTTTTCATCACCTGCCGACCGTCATGCTTCCCCGGCGCATCGGCGTCTTCGAAATCGTCGACGATCCGACGGACCGGAATGTCGGCATAATTCTCCTCGTCATAATCGACGTAGGTCTCGTCCGACTTACGCCTGCCGCTGTTGATGAGAACGGCCGAGAAGAGGTCGCTCGCCGGATATTGCCGCTGGTCGGCACTCTGGAGATATTTGTAGGCGCCCTTCAGATAGTCGGAGGCGCGGTAGCTCGGCGTCTCGTAATCCGCGCCGATATTCGTGACGAACACCTTCAGCGCCTCGCGGTTCGCAGCGATCGTCTCCGCCACACCGCTCGACATGTAGGTGGGGTAGAGCGAGCTGTGCTGAGTGCCGGCCGAATAAACGATGATGTCCGCCTGCTCGAGCGCGAGCCTCACGCCGGGGGATGCCACCGGCGCCGAATGATGGCGGCTGAGATAATAGCTCTGGTCCTCCGGCGAGAGTGAAGCGAAGCTGGCGCGATGGAGCGGGCGGTCGAGAAGGTACACTGCAGCGATCAGGACGTTCGAGCGCAGCTCCACGATCTCGGCTTCGGAGTAGAGAACTTCTCCATTCTCGCGAAGCGCCGCCAGCCACTTGTTCTCGACGCTGTTGGGAAGCACCGTGCCTTTGAGCCGGAACAGCCGGTCGATCGTCTTGGTCGTCAGCTCCATGTTGCGATGGCAGTCGAGATAGGCACCCGCATAAAGACAGTTCATCAGCGAGCAGTCAGAAAAGTCGAACTGCCGTCCCTCGGCTTTCTCGATGACTTCCAGGCCACGGATGAACTCACCGACGAAGCGCTGGAGCGACCGCCGGATGGAGGCGTTCGGCGTTTCTATTCCCGCAAGGGTGTCGGCGCCGCCAGCGAAGCGCCGCAAGTCATCGAAGATCGGCTCCGATGCAGAGCCGACCGGATATCTATAATCGAAAAGTGCCCGGCTCGCCTGATGCTCCGTGCCGCTGTCGGGGAGCATCAGCTCCTGCACCTTGCGGATGTCGGAAGGGCCCAGCATGTTGAAGAATTGCCGGATTAGCCCCGTCGATTTGCCGTCGTCATAGGCGTTCACGATGGACGTGACATTGATGCCCTGATGCCGCAGCATGGCAGGGATGATCGAAGCGGCCCCGCGGCCTCCGTTCAGCACTACGACGTTCAGCATTTCGGCCCGTTCCCTGCTGTTGTCGTCACGGCCGGGCACGTAGCCGTCAAGGAGCAGCGGCAGCAAGCGCATTCCATGGCGCTGCTCATCGGCTGCCCTGCCGACCGCTGTCCGGAACGCAGCCGAGCTTCCTGTAGATGGCGTCGTATCGCCGAACGGCTTCTTCCACCCGATACTCCTCGTTCCGCTCCCGGATCGGCGCTCGGCTCGCGGAGGAGCGCAGCACCTGTTCGAGCGCTTCGCGAAGGCTTTGGGGGCTGAAGTCCTTCACCAGCGCCGAGCCGTTCCGTTCGAGCGAGACTATTGCGTCGATGTCGCCGAAGCCCGTGTTCGCCACGATCGGAACATTCATCGCGAACAGCTCGGCGACCTTCGTCGGTGAGCATCCGCTCTTCGCGACGCTTTGCCGGATGAAGACGACGGAAAGGTGCGCCAGCGCAATATATTCCGGGATCTCGTCGCGGCCTACGGAGGCGAAGCGGATCGCCTCGGCGGGAATGCCGGCCGTTGCCGCTTCGCGCGCGACCGCTTCTTCAGCGTTGTTGGCCAGGAAGAGGAAGATGGCCGACGCGTCGATTTCTCTGAGCTCGCGGAAGAGCGCCATCATCTGCGGGAGGAGGTAATCGACTCCCAGGCTCCCCAGGTAAAGGAGGACGGTGGAGCCCTCGGGAATGCCGAGAGAAGCGCGGCGGCCGGCAACGCGTTCCTCCCGAACCTTCGAAGGATCGAAATGGTCGAAGTCGGCACAGCAGGGGATGACCGTGTAGCCCTGGCGGCCACCCGCCGCCGCCGGATACCGCTCCGTCAGCAGGCTGACCGCTCGATCGGTCAGCGCGACGATATGATCCGCCGGTCCAAGCGTTTCGGACTCGCGCTTGAGGAACCAGCGGTAAATGAATTTGCCGCGCTTCGTTTCGATACCCCCGTCGGCCCAGAAATCACGGAAATCCGCGAGGTACTTGATGCCGAACCTCCGCTTCAGCCTCGATCCGAGCTCGAGCGGCAGATAGCTGCGGCAGTGGGTCATCGTTACGTGCTCGGTCTGCACGATCTTCCTGGCGGCGCGGTACATGTTCGCCAGCACGTAGAGGGTGGAGAGAAGAGGCGGCCGGTTTCGGTAGGGCACGATCGTCCAGCGGATGCCCGCTTGCCCGAAGATGCGCCGATATTCCTCGACAGCCTCGTCTCGTCCCGGCTTCTCGGCACTGAGCAGGTGGATGTCGTGGCCGAGCCGCGACAAGCCGAGCAGGTAAGGCGCCACCTGGGAGCGTCCGATATGATCGGTGATGCCGTTCAGGGTGATGTAGAGGACGCAGCTCATCGTAGGACCTGTGCGATCACCGCCCGCCAGCGCATGAGAGCCTCTCCGGGGGAGAATTGCTTCGCTCTCTCCAGGGCGCCGGCGCGTGCGACTGCCAGGCGGTCACCATCGTTGAGAAGCGCGAGGGCTTCGTCGATCCAGGCTTTGTCGGCGTGCTCGTTCCCCTCGCCCGGGACGGGCAGCAGAACTCCGCATGACGTCCGCTCCGCAAAGCGGTTTGGGTCGTGGGGCGTCTTGCCGCCCAGCACCTGGCGCACGCCCCCGCTCGGGCAATCGGCGGCAAGCACCGGCACACCGGCAGCAAGAGACTCCAGCAGAACCATCGGCAGGCCCTCGGCGCGAGAGGGGAGAAGGAGGAGGTCGGCGCCGTCCATCATCACCCTCGCGTCTTCCACTTGCCCGGCGAAAACGAGCGCCGGGCCAGCGCCTTCGCACAACCCCTCCCGGCTGGCCGCCTGCGCCACTGCCTCGCGCGTCGGTCCCTCTCCGACGAGCACCAGCTGCGCCGACGGGCATGCTGCATTTATGTCCCTGAAGATGGTGACGAGGGCGTCGACATTCTTCTCCGGGACGAAACGTCCGCACCACAGCAGAGTCGGCCTTCCAGACCGTCGCGGCCTCGGTTGCGCCGGAGCGGCGTCGGACACGAAGTTTGCAATCGGATGCACCCGCTCAGGCCTCAGCCCGTAAATGTCGATTAGCTCGGCCGCGAGTGCTTCGCTGACAGTCACCACCGCAGAGAAGCGCCTGTAGATCGCGCCCACGATGCTCCGCATCCGCAGGAGCATGCGATTGGTGGGGTTGCCGACGACGTTGATGTGCGCGAGCGCAATCTTCCTGTCGCAGCCCCCGGACAGGAGGCTGATGAGATCGGAGCGCCAGAGATTGCTGATCGAAAGCTCGGTTCCCAGGTTCCGCTTCACCGACGCCAGACGCCGCGCCTGCGCCAGATAGGTAATCCAGCGGAAGGGGAGCGGAAGTCGCCTGCTCTCCCCCAAGGGGACGAAAGCACAGGGGAGCGAGAATTTCGGAATCGCCCCGGCGGGGTCGAACGAGCAGACCGCCACCTCGTGATCCCGCGCCAATAATTTCGCGAGCTCCGCCACCATCCGCTCGGTTCCTCCGGCAGCCGTGAAATTAGGTATGACGAGCAACAGCTTGGCCATAGATCACGAGCATCCTGGCCGCTCGCGGCTTTCGCAGCCACGGCCGCTTCCGCGTTGGTGGTTCGTCATTCCGCCAGTAACGGGTAGACTTGGTAGGGTAGCCAGTCGTTCGAATGCACGGCGAAATTGAGCCAGACGAACTGGATCGAGGCCGAATAGGCGATCACCAGACCCAGAAGCTGCTTGTTGACCCTGCCGCGGTCGCCGAAGCTCTGCGGAACCCGTGAGAGAACGAAGATTTGCAACGGAATGAGGTACAGCGCCACCCGGTCGATCGCCGTCGAGGAGGGCGTGACGAGGAGCAGCACGATGCACAAGATGGCCGCATAAGCCATGAACCGCCAGAGCAGGCGGTCCCTGGGGCCCAGCCCGAGGCGATCGCCGTAAGCGAGCAGAATGAAGGCGGGCACCACGCTCATTCCCACCCGAATCCAGGCCCCTTGAGACGAATAGCGCGCTTCGACATAGTTGATCATCAACGACTCGGTATGAGCGTCGAGGAATACATAATAAAGCACCACAGCGGCCAAGCCGAGCATGACCGCAGCAATGCCATTCCGACGCGCGGCCGATAGGGCGACCAGCGGCAGCACGACGAAGGCCGACTTGTGGAAGGCCGCTGCAGCGATGATGTAGAGGACGATCCGCAAGGCCGATGCCCGGTCGATGACCGCAAGCACTGCGAGCACGATGCCAATGGCGACGGCTTGCCGGCTATAGCCCATCGCCACAACGATCACGAGATATGGCACCGCAATCACCATAGCCAGCCACGGGTTGGGCTGGCGGCGGGCGAACCGCAGAAGGCCCCATGTGAAGATGGCGGCGCAGACCAGATTGACGAACCACATTTCAAGCCCGAGCCGCGCCGCGACCCAGTTCAAGGCGGCGTAGCCGGGATCCGACATTCTCATCGCCCTGCGGAGGTCCTCCACTTGGCCGATCGCACGGAAGGTCTCCTCGTAATTGCTCCAGTCGCCTCCGACCTCGTGCCGAAGGCCGATCATCAGCGCGGTCAGGAGTGCGGCCGCCGCAAGAAGCGGCGTCGTCGGTGCCATCAGGGTGCGACGCCGGGCGGCTTGCAAAGACCCGGCGGCGAAGATGGAGAACAATATCCAGTAAGGGAGCACGATTTTTCCGTTCGAACAGCTGGGCGCTGTGTCCCTCGCCCTCTGATTATAGGTGCCGACCCTGAGTGCGTCCACCGCTGCACACGCGCCATGCGGCAGCGTCAGTGAGCGAAGACGCTACTTTCTCGTTGGCTGGTACCGTCAGGCCGCCTGATAAGTGTAGGCGTAGACGGCTGAGAAGGGCTCCGACTCCCTTACGCCCAGAAGCGATAGAGCGGCCAGGGCGGTCTTGCTGAACAGGCTTGTGCCCCCACCGCCGATATGGCGGTATTCGTGCAGCGGAAAGTCCGCCCGGTAGCCGAGTTCAAGGGCCATTGGCGGCGTGATCCAGGCGATATGATCTGCATTCGGTATCTGCACGCCCTGGCGGACACTCTGAATGACATAGGGTAGAAAGAAGGGGTTGGGAGTCGTGAAAAGGGCGAGCCCGCCAGGAACAAGGTGCCGCTTTGCGAACTGCAACAAACCAACCGGATTGTTCACATGTTCGATGACGTCGCCGACGAACACCCGTTCAAACCGTTCCCCCAAGTCCGCGTCGCCGGTGGCATCCACGACCCGAGCGTCGAAGCCTCTCTGAACAAGCTCTTCGACAGCTGGGGCAAGAATGTCCAGCCCAACTGTTTTCTTGGCAACCCGTTTGATTCTTCCATGTCGCCAATGAGGAGAGTCGACCTGCCCCGTTTCATGTTCAACAATACCGATGTCGAGCACCGTCTTTCCTTCGGCAAACTTGTCGAAGTACTCAACGTGATTTACAATCCGCTCACGCCTGCGGCTTCTTAGCTGAGCCAGAACATGTTGTTGGACTGCGGGAGCAACTGGATTCGGGCTGATCTTGGACCAGTGGGTATCGCTATTGTGCATGGCGTCATAGAGTTCATCACTCCGGCCCTGTCAAGCTGCCGGGGCGTTCCCTGCGACGGCCGCCGTCAATCGTCGAAATCCTTGCCGATCCTGGCGCGGCGGCCGCGGGCGATCGCCTTCCACAATAAAGGCGCTCGCGCTCCGGCAACGTAGCTCAGCGCCTCACGAAGGGAGTTGCGGCGCGCCGTCCGCGCCAGGGCCGCCGCGATGATCGACAGGTTCCAGGCGAGCTTCTGCCGAGGCAGGTACCGGTTGTTGAGGATGATCGTATTCTTGACGTAATAGTAAAATTTTGTCGCGTTGAGCGGCCGCTCGGACACGGCCGGGTGGTAATGGTGGGCGCCGAGATGCGAGAGGACCTTCCCGGCGCGCCGCATCCGCATGAAGTAATCGACTTCGTCGCCGAAAATGAAGAAATCCGCGTTGACGTTCCCGATCTGCCGGACCGTTTCGGTCCTCACGAGGGCGCCGTTGAAGAGGTGGGCGAACGGATAGGTGTCGGAGCCGGCGTGCCTGCGGAGGTCGTCGAGCAGCGGTATCTTGCGCTTCCTTGCGAAGAGCACCGGAAGATCCTGCTGGTCGAGCACGGGAAAGGGAAAGACGAAGCGCTTCGGATCTTCCTCCGACAGGACGACGGACGAGATGCAGGCGACGTCGCTGGTGAATTCGGCTTCGAGGATGGCGAGCGCCGAAGCACCCGGGTAGCCGTCATCGTCCATCAGCCAGACGGCATCATAGCCACGCTCCACGGCTTCTGCGATGCAGCGGTTCCAGCCGCCGGCCGACCCCACGTTTGGCTGAGTGACGAAGTCGACGCCCTTGCGCTGGAGCATTCCGACCGTCCCGTCGCTGCTGCTGTTGTTGACGACCAGGAGGCCGTCAGGAGCGCGGGTCTGGCCGAGCACATGATCGATGCACCGCTCGAGAAGCTCCATCCGGTTGTAGGTTACGATTGCCGCCAGGATCTTCATTCGCGCTCTTCCGCCGACGCGGGATCGGGCTGCGCCATCAGCAGGCAGCATGCCGCGAAGGCCGCGGCGATTGCCGCGGTGCGAAGCGGGTAATCGGCCATGCTGTGGAGGAGGACGGCCGCGGTCGCCACCGTCCCCGCGCGCGCCAGCAGGTTGGGCGCGTCGGAGGCGAGGACATGCCGGGCCTGCGCAAGCCACCAGAGCAGGAACAGGAAGACCAGTGCGAGCGCCGGAAGCCCGGCCTCCAGCGCGACCTCCAGATAGTCGTTGTGCGTGTGGTTCATGTATGTCGGATCGACCCGGAACGGATCCTCATAGGTTCGGTAGACTTCCTGAAAAGTCCCCAGGCCGGATCCGAGAGGCGCGTGGTCCACGGCTGCGGCGATGGTGAGGCGGAAGGCTTCGTAGCGAGGTTGCGCCGAGCCGCGCATTTCAAGGCCCGGGTCCGGGATCACGGACGGACCCGCGAGCGCGGCGGTGATCCCGATCGTTCCCAGGAGGAGGAGGAGCGCCAGCCATCGCGTCCGGTGTCGAATTCCGCGGGCAAAGCAAAGGAGGGTGCCGGTGG
>Ga0216301_1000042_pt1 | contig 31202 bp, 31 predicted proteins | sample 4hB_Boncat_minus_FD_156203 | JGI IMG/M metagenome (GOLD analysis project Ga0216301, IMG submission 156203) | Terrestrial sediment cell enrichment communities for BONCAT metagenomics from Utah, United States - 4hB_Boncat_minus | ecosystem: Environmental > Terrestrial > Deep subsurface > Rock...
GTGTTCGGTGTTCGGTGTTCGGTGTTCGGTGTTCGGACCTCAGGCGAAGCTTAACCCTTACCCCTCAATGCTCGATGCTCAACCCTCTCCCAAACACAGGGCGCGAAGCGCCCTTTGCTGAACCCTTGTCGCAATTAGGCGGTCCTAGGGATAAGGCCGGAGAAAATCCTAAGAAGGTAACCTCTTTGGACCGACCTCATAGTTGAGGAGCTAGCTTTCCGGCTGGCGAGGAAGATTGCAAAACAATGATGTTTAGGAAGCTTTATTGGGTCACGGAACAGGTCGATCGAGACGGCTCGTCCCGCGTTACCGGTGTCTACACTTCGATCCCTGACCTTATCCGCCACGGCTTGCGCTGGAGCCGAACCTCCGACAGCCTGCGACTAACGCTGACCAAGCTCGACTCCGAGAAGGAACCGCTTGGTAGCTGGGCGTCCCCTGGGTTTTCTGGATTAGAGGCCAGTCTTCAGGAATTCATCCGAACCGACGAATTCAGCCAGGAGCATTGTCAGGCCCTGGTCAAAGCGCTTCAACCAGAAAACGCAGCGGTCGCCTGAAACAGGCGACCGCTTCTTACGTTACTTGGTGGCCGTGCCGGCGGCAGGCGGGGTTGCGGTGCCCGTGGCCGTCGCACCCGCATCCTGATTCTTGACCGCGTCGAAGGCCTGGGTCCATGCCTCGCGCAGGTGAGGTACCTTCACCTCGATCTTAGCCGCCTTCAGCCGGTCCGTCAGAGTCTTACCGAGATCGTTAGCCTGTCCGCCGCGAGCTTCGGCCAACCGGCGCCGCACTTGCTCGCGCATCGCTTCGTCGATGTTGACCTTCGCTTCTGGGGTTCGACCTTGTAAGAAGAACTTCACCGCGTTCTGGCCGTCCTGGATCCATTCCGTGCTGGAGCCCGGCTTCAGCTTGTCGACGATCGTCTTGAGTCTCGGGTTGAGCCGGGAGACTTCGCGAATAGGGTACACGCCGTTTTGCCGACGCGCGTCCTGAGCCTCGCTGTAGCGGGCGGCCACCACCGGGAACTGCTGGCCAGAGGCGAGGTCCTTGTCCACCTTCGCCTTGTTCGCCGGGTTCCGCAAGAGGACCCAGTAGAGATCGACCGTCTCCGGGTTCACGAACTCCTTTGGGTTCTCCTTGATGAACAGGTCAACGTCGGACTGCGTGATCGTGACGCCCTTGGTCAGGAGGTTAAACCGGGCCAGGTCCAGTGCCAGGTCGGCGCGGATCTCGTCCAGAGTCAGACCGGCTTGGGTCAGCGTCTTCACGAGCGCGGGATTGCGCTTCGTCTGGTACTCCAGTTCCTTGGCGACCGCTTCCGGCGTGGGGGCGACTCCCTCTTCCTTGGCGATCTGCATAAGAAGCTGGCGGTTGATCAGATCGCGCATACCCTGAAGGGCGAGTGATCCGGCGACGCGGGCCTCGACCAGGCCTTGCTCACCGATAACCTGCACGGACTGCTTCCGCTCAAGGTACTTGTGGAGCTCTTCTACGGAAACGTTGGCCCCGTTAACGGTAACCAGGCCATCGCCGCTCCCTCCGGCGCTTCCACCCCCCTTGTTGCCGCACCCGGCGGCGAACGCGGCCGCCAGGGCCACCAAAGCGTACGCTGATATCTTCTTCACTAATTGCACTCCCCTGATACAAAGGCGGGCACCACGATGCCCGTGCCGAGCAATAGGTTACAACATCGGCCACGGGTACAGGGTGCCCAGAAAGGAGCGACGCTTCGGCTTAGTGGACCTGAAGCCCGCCCACCTGCCGCATGTGGTTGCGGAGGCGGCTCATCGCCTGGGTGTGCAGTTGGTAAACGCGAGACTCGCTGACTTCTAGCACCTTGCCGATCTCACGGAAGGTCAAGCCCTCGTAATAATACAGGGCGATCACGAGACGCTCGCGCTCGGGCAGCTTGTCAATACCCCCCGCGAGAATTCGCCGAACTTCGGAGCCTTCGATCTGGCCGCCGGGGTTCGCGTTTTCGTCAACGATCAGGTCCACCAGTTGCACGGTGTCCTCCCCCAGGCCGCCGCCGAGAATGTCGTCGAGGCTGTAGACGCTGGTCCGGCTCTGGCGGACCATGAGCTCGTTGACCTCTTGGACGGTGATGCCGAGGGACTCGGCAAGCTCAAGCTCCGTGGCTGGCCGTCCAAGCTGGGTTTCGAGGCGGGAGGAAGCGCGATCGAGCGCTCGGAGCTTCTCACGAATCGACCGGGGAACCCAGTCCTCTTCCCGGAGCATCTCCAAAATGGCCCCGCGAATCAGAGCGATGGCGTACGTTTCAAATTTGACGTCCCGAGTCGGGTCGAACTGATCGACGCTCTTGATCAAACCGAGAACGCCCGAGCTGACGAGGTCGTCTCGCTCCAGTCCTCCCGGCAAACTGGCCACCAAGCGACCTGCCGTGATCTTGACAAGGTACGCGTAGTGGTTAATCAACTCTGCCCGCGCGCCCGGGTGCTTGTAGACCTTGAAGTCCACCCAGGCTCTCTTAAGGTTTTCGGGCGATAGCGACATGAACTCTTGTCGGCTCCTCATCACAGAATCAGATCTCCAAACCATTCCACTATTGCGCCAAAGTGTTCAAGGACGAAAAGAGTCTTTTAGTCTTTGCGCGTTTAAGGGCAGATACTCTTCAGTGCCCCGTAATTCTTAGTGGTTAGACCTGATCATTATACGGGGTGCTCCACCCGTCCCTGAAGAAGCGGAACTTTTGCGATAAAATTCGCTCTGCTGCCTAAAGTGGGATCCGCAGACCGTCGTAAGCGAGCTGGATGTTCGACGGCAGTTGCGAGTTGGTGACGTCGTGATCGTAGTCGTGGCCGAGGTGGGTCAGGTACGTCATCCGAGCGCCCAATTGCTTAGCCACGTCCACCGCTTCTTCGAAGCTGAAGTGATTCGGGTGGGGGTTACGCCGGACCGCGTCCAGAACGAGGACATCGAGGCCCTGCAGCTTCTCCCACGCTTCAGGGGGAATGAAGCTAACGTCGGTCACGTACGCGAAGTCGTTCACCCGGATGCCGGTCACCGGGATCTTTCCGTGCGTCACGAGGAAGGTCTGCACGCGAAGGCCGCCGACCTCGATCACCTCGGGAACGTCTTGTAAGTCAAAACGCGGTACGAAGATGCCGGGCGGAAACTCGCGGAACGCGTAGGGGTAGATCCGCCGAATGTCCTCCTGGTACTGGGGAAGCGTGTAGACGGTGACCGCCTTTCCGGTATGGATGCAGAGCGACCGCAGATCGTCCATCCCCATCACGTGGTCCGCGTGGGTGTGGGTAATAAGGACGGCCTCGACCGTGAGAATTCCCTGCCCCGTGACCTGCAGGCGCATCTCGGGAGTGCAGTCGACCAGCAGGTTGCCCGTGGGCCCCAGAAGGATGATCGAGGCGCGGGTGCGGTGGTTTTTGGGGTTGTCCAAGTAGCCGGGCGGGTAGGTGGAACCCAGCATCGGGATCCCATTGCTGGTCCCCGAGCCTAAAACGACCACCTCGGCCACCGGGCTACAGCTCGCCGGTCCGCTTCAGGACTTCGAGCGCGACCATCGTGTTGGGGATCTCGACGTACTGAGCGACGCGCTCGATGCACCGGGCGAAGTTCCGCTCACCCAACTCGTCGTAGTTCGCTTGGCCTCGACGCGCCTCGGCGACCAACTCCAAGGCCTCTTCGTAGAAGCGCGCCCGGTTTTGGGCGAGAGACTTGTTCGGCACGGCGGCAAAGCGTCGGCTCAGTTGCTCGTAGACGCTATCCCAACTCGTCTTCGCCTGCATCTCGGCGCGGAGCTTGGCCATCTCCTGCTCTTGCAGGCGGCGCTTTTCCGCATCCCGGCGCTTTGCGAGCTCGTAATCCTCGTCGCTGGTGCCTTCGATGATTCGAACGCGAACGGGAGAACCAAGCGCTTGACCCACCGTTTGCTCGATGAGCCGCTGGGTTGGGGCCAGCCGCAGGTGCCCGGCCAATTCGCCGTCCTGGTAAGGCAAGCCCAGCACGAGCACTCCTTCGTCGAGCGCCACTGGCCGCGCCGCATTAAGGGCGGCCCAAACACCGCGCCCCGTGACCCCATTCATCACGGTCGGTAGGGCATTTTTCCAGATCGCAGCCACATCGGCCATGGGCAGGAATATACCGGGATTGCTGGATTGCTGGATTGAATGAGCGTTAAGGGTTGAGCCTTGAGGGGCGAACGGATATCGCCCGCTCCAATCAAGCAATCTAGCAATCCCCTGAACCTCTTTGCGCGCAAAGTTCGTCCCTGCTTGAGGGGAGACATACTTGCGCCTTGACAAGACGGAAGGGGCGTGGGAGAATAGACCGACCTGCCCCGGGGTAGGTTTCCGAGGGAAATAAGAATTGATGAAGACGAGCAAGACGCTTCGTAAGATGTGTGTGCTTGCGGGAATGACGATTCTGGCCACGTGCGCCAGCGCCCTCCCGTTCGACGCGCAGATCTTGATCGACCGGGCCCTAAACAGCCCCACCCTGACGGTGAAGTACTCCGGAGCCAACGCGGCCCTCGTCGAGCTTCGCGTGAACGGCGAGAGCCTCGGCACTCGAACGGTGGCGGCGAGCAAGTCCTCGGGCGAGACGAACTTCACGCTGAACCTGTCCGACCTGAAGGACGGGGACAACGAGGTGGAGATCCGCCTTTTCGACCGCACCGGCAAGCTCGTGGGGAGCGACAAGACCAACATCTCCACCGAGCAGAGCCTTAAAGGCCCGGTGTTCCTCTCGACTCCGAAGGTCGGGGCCACAGTCATGGGCGCGGTGGACATCAAGGTCGGTTTCGGCCAAGAGCTCCGCAACAGCTACGTCAGCTTCTTCGTCGACAACAACTTCAAGTCGATGACCAACTTCCCGCCGTACAACTTCGTCTGGGACACCACCCGCGAGGCGAACGGCTGGCACGAGATCGAGGCCTGGGCCATCGACGACAGTAGCACCACCCACAAGACCCGCAAGGTGCGCGTGTTCGTCAATAACCCCGGCGGTCGTACAGAGCGCAAGGGCATCGAGACCGACCTCGTTCCTACGAAGAACCCGACGACCGCTGAGATCGCCGGTTCAGAGTCCGGCTTCCGCTCCGCGCCTAAGAAGACCAACGCCAAGGCCGCCGGGACGCCCACGATCACCGCCCTTCCGCCTGCCGTCTCCGGCCCTACGATGGGCAACTCGGTGCGCGGCGGCCTGATCGGCTCCATGAGCGGCACCAAGCCCGCTTCCTTCGGCAACGCGATCGCTACCGGTCCGAAGATGCTGACCCCGACGGGCACCCGCGTGGCCGAAAGCCCGGCGCCAAAGAAGGTCTCGACACCCAAGCCCGTGGTCGCGAAGACTGCTCCGGTGGAGAAGCCCAATGTCGGCGTGATCGAGATCACTCCGGTGGCTCCAAAGCCCACTGCTGTTGCTGTCGCTCCGAAGAAGACGGTTACCCCGACCGCCAAGCCTACGGACATGGTCGCGATGCGGGTCGAGCCCAAGGCGGACGTCCTGAACAACGTCAAGGCCGCTTCGAACCTGATCAAGATCACGAAGGGCCAGCGCTTGCCGAACCTCGGCAGCTACGCGGTTCTGCTCAACAACCAGTACGTCAACTTCGACGTCGCCCCGCGCGTCGATAACGGCGTCCCAATGACTCCGTTCCGCCACCTCCTCGAGAAGGCGGGCGGTAAGGTGGATTGGGAAGGGCTGACGAAGTCCGTCAAGGCGAACGCCGACGGCCGCAGCATCTTCCTGCAGATCGGCGACGAGAACGCCAAGGTCAACGAGCTATCGATCCGCCTGGAGACCGCGCCGTACCTGGAGCGGGGACGGACCATCGTTCCGCTCAGCTTCCTACGTGACGCGCTGGCGGTAGAAGTCGAGTACGACAAGGCCTCGGGCCACGTTCTGATCACCAGCCTGAAGAAGTAACCAAACCTGGACTGTGATTCGGGGTCGGTGGCTTAGGCCACCGACCCCCATTTCTTTTCGAAGGCCCGTAGGGCCTGTAGCCGCTCCGCGGCTCTTCTGCAGGGCTGGAATCACCGGGTGACTTGCCGTAGCCCGGATAAGCCCGCCATCACGGCCTCCGTCACCGCATCCTCGACCGGCAGCACAGGAAGCCGAGGCATCGCGGTCGGAAGGACGCCGAGGCGGTGGAGCACCGCTTTGCTCGTAGCTGGTTGGGGGCTCTTACGAAGCGCTTGGAGGGCGGGCTTGATCAGCTCGAATTTGACTTCCGCCGAAGTGCGTTCCGACCCGAAGCCGTGCACGACTTGCCGGAGCCAATCCGGGACAACATTGGCGGCCCCGCTGATCGTGCCCGTCCAGCCGGCGTCGAGCGCCTCTAGGATCAGCGTCTCGTCGCCCACGTAGAGGAGTTGGTCATCCCTAACCGCCTGACGATAAATCTGCAGATTCACCCGCTCACCACTGCTGTCTTTCAGGCCCAGCATCCGCTCGTGGCCGCAAAGCCGCTCCACCAGGCCCGGGCTGAGCGGGATGCCCGTGCGTTTGGGAAAGTTGTAGAGCAAGATCGGCAACGAAGTTCGGTCCATGACCGCCCGGAACCACGCTTCGATTCCCGCCTCTGGAGCGTCTCGGAAGTAAGCCGGAGGCATCACGAGCGCGGCAGCCGCCCCTGCCTTCTGAGCCTGATTGCACGACCAAACCGCCTCCTCAAGACTGGGAGTCGCGACTCCCAGGATGATCTCCATCCCTTCGGCCAATGGCACCGCCGCGCGCACAAGGTCACGCTTCTCGACGGCGGCTAAGGACGGACCCTCGCCGTTTGTCCCAGCAAGCACAACGCCCTCGCAGCCGTGCGACCGGAACCAGGCCAGCAACCGGGCCAAGCCCGGCAGGTCGAGCTGGCCCTTCTCGTCGAGTGGGGTAACGGCGGCTGGGTAGACGCCTCGCCTCATTCGTGAGGTAGCACCTGGGTCGAAAGGGACCCGAGGCCAATTCGGTAGCCGTCTGCCTGACAGTAGCCGGTCATGATCACCGTATCTCCGTCCTCCAGGAACGTCCGCTCCTCGCCCGTCTCTTCCATGCGGATCGGCCGCGAACCGCGCCACGACAACTCCAGAAGGGAGCCGAAGGAGCCCTCCTCCGGTCCGCTGATCGTGCCCGTCGCGTAGAGGTCGCCGGGCTCGATGGGAGTACCGTTCGAAGTCTGGTGGGCGAGTTGCTGGGCAAAGCTCCAGTACAGGTGGCGGGCGTTGGTCCGAGAGATCACCTGGGGGCGCGTCATGCGCGAAGTCTGGAGCGCCACCTCAAGCTGGATGTCGAAGTGGCTCAGGCCGCCGTGCCGAAGGTAGGTCAGCGGCTGCGGGTCCTGCTCCGGGCCCTCGACCCGGAACGGCTCCAGCGCATCTAGCGTAACGAGCCACGGACTGATCGAAGTGGCGAAGCTCTTGGCCAGAAACGGGCCGAGGGGCTGGTACTCCCACCGCTGCACGTCCCGAGCAGACCAGTCGTTCACGAGGACCACGCCCAAAATGTGGTCCTCCGCTTCCTCGACCGGGATCGCCTCCCCCCACTCGTTCCCCGCTCCAATGAAGTAGCCAAGCTCAAGCTCGAAGTCGAGCTCGCGCGTCGGCCCAAACGTTGGCATCTCGTCATCCGGACCCTTGAACTGGCCGCTCGGGCGGTAGATCGGCACCCCTCCCGGCACGACGCTCGAAGGTCGCCCGTTGTAGCCGACCGGAAGATGGCGGTAGTTGGGCAGGAGGGGCGGCATGTCGGGGCGGAACATCTTGCCCACGTTGCTGGCGTGGTGGATGCCCGAGTAGAAGTCCACGAAGCTTGGGATCTCCACCGGCACGAGCATCTGCACTTTCTCCAGCGGAATGAGGGCGGCTTCCCGGAGCGCCGGGTTGTCGCGAAGCTGGGGGTTGTCTTCCCGAAGCAGGTCGTACGCGACCTCGCGGAGCCGGCACAGGTCGTCCTTGTCTAGGTCGATCAGGCTGTGCAGGATGGGAAAGTCGACCGTCGAAATTGCCCCTTCCGCTGAGAGTTCGCACAGATCAAGGGCGTAGTCACCGATCCGGACGACCACCGCCTCGGTGTCGTCGTCTTCGCAGGCAAGGCCGAACGGCAAGTTCTGGATCGGGAAGTGAGAATCGGGAGCGACATCGACCCAGGTGCGGGCATCCGGCGGAACGGTAAAACTCATTTCAGGGCCTCCTTAGGCATGAACCCTTGATCGACAAGTCCTTGAAGCGGTTCCGTGACCGAGCACGAGCCGAAGCAGACGAGCAATCCGCGCGCTTCGTCGATTGCGTCGTTCGAGACCTGGTGGTCCCGCCACTTCAGCCCATTGCGGTCGAAAGCCCAGCTTTCTCGACGATCGTCGTCCAGCACTTCCACAATTTGGCGGCGACTCAGGTCCTCGGAAATCGCTAGTGCCGTAGCGCCCAAAACGTTCAAGAAGCCGTGCAACTGCGCTCCCGTGGCCTTATCCTTTCGTGGCAGCGGGTGGTGCAGGCCCGCCGTGAGCTTGAACGGCTGATCCAGCGACACGCAGGCGTGCAGGAAACCGGCAAGTTGGTCGGAGCTAGGGAACGCCGTCGCGTCGGTGCCACCCGTCCGGGCCTTTGCTCCAGGCCACTCGGCCTCCGTAAGCATCGCCACCGAATCAGCCATCTCCGGCTCCCACGGGAGTTCCACAAACACTTCGACCCCGTTGAAACCCTGGAGGTCGCGAATGTACTCGTTAAGCCCTTCGTGGTCCGGCACGCGGATCTCGAACGCCTCAATCTCTGCCCGCTCCTCCGCGGCGTCTTGGAATTCGTTCATCGCCTGGGCATCCTGCTCCAGGGCCTCTTCCCAGCTTTCCCGGTCTTCGCTTCGCCCACCGATCACCGCCAGCGGCACCGTCTCCAGGTTCTTCTGTTTCGCCAGCACCCGCGCAAGGTCGCCCAACCGGTCCGACGGGACCGCGAACCGACTTACGAGCCAGTCGTGCTGCCGTCTCGCCTGGAGAAACTCGTGAACCGCTTTCTCAACGTCCAGGTTGCTCGGCGGGAACAGGCCGGCGTAGTCGATCACCCCGTCGAGCAGGCGTGCCAGTGAGTCCACCATACGCCTAATCTACACCCCGTGGGCGTTCGGGAGCGGCACGGGCCGCCCGGTTATTTCTCCCAAGCCCTGGCCTTGGTCGCGACTTGCTCCAGGTGGGCGTGAGCGAGCCGGTACTCCTCTTCCGACGGAAGGTGCTCCAAGAGCACGGGCATGTCGGCATCGAGTCGCTGAACTTCCTGAAGGAATCCGAACAGATCAAAGCCGCCAAGACCCAGCCGGACCTCGCTCATGTGTACTGTCAACTTCCCTTCGATGGCGATGTCCTTCAGGTGGATCGCCGTGATGTGGGGGCCGACCACGTCGACGAACTCTCGGACGAGCGCCCGACTGTGGAAGTAAGTTCGGGGGCTGGTGACCAGGTTGACCGGGTCGAAGTGGATACCGAACCTCTCGCGATCGACGGCTTGCACCAATTCCAAGGAATTCTGTGCCGAGTCTGGGATCATCCAAGGCATCGTTTCGATGGAGTACTTCGTCCTTCGAGGCTGAACTGCGTCGATGATCTCGCGAACCGTATCGACGATCATCTCAAGAGCCTCCGGCCGGTAGTTGTCCGGATGCGGGCCGTCCCACGCCTCACCACGGCTGCCCGCGATGTTGACGCAACACCGGGCACCAAGCCTCTCCGCCAGGTCGAGCTTTGCCTTGCAGTGCTCAATGGCCGCCTTTCGGCGCTCGTCGTCTGGGTCCAGCACGTTCACCCACGCGCCGACTTCCGCAAAGGTCACGTCTGCCTGCGCGGCGGCATCCACGTAAGCTTGGACGACGTCGGCAGGGGACGAAGGATCGACCGGCGCGTAGGCCGTCCGATAGCCCCAGCGTTCGAGTTCGCGGACCCAACTCTCGGGGTCGTTCCAGCCGTAGATCGGGGCTCCGAATCGCATGGTTACTCCAAGGAGGTGCGCTTGCGCTCCAATAGTTCGAACATGACCCCGTACCTCTCGCTGCCGTCGAAGTAGGCGTACTGCCCTTCTCCCATGTCGCCCCGCTGGATCATCGGCGCGTCGGACGCGTCCAGGAAGTCCTTCGAGGCACGCATGTCTTCCACCCAAAAGGCCAGGTGGTGGACGCTTTCGCCGTTCTTCCGCAGCCCCTCGGCCCACGCGCTGTCCTCTCCAATGGGCTCGATCAGCTCGAGCTGAACCCCGCCGAGGTCGAAGAAGGCGAGCTTGGCTCGCGCGTTCGACGGTACACCTCGGTAGGTCTGAGCGACCTCGTTGCCTGGCTCGGTCACGATCAGGTTCGGAATGGGCAACCCTAGCAGGTGCGAGTAGCGTCGGCACGCTTCCTCGATGTCTTTAACCACGATCGCTACCTGCGCGAGCTTCTGGCTCCCAATGTTAGGCGGAGTTGAGGGAGTATTTTCCATGGAGATTCTCTAGCCGGGCAGTATACGCGTCAAGGGAGATGCCGTCACGGCCCCGGGGAGTCGGCCTTGCTTCACCCCTGACCCCTCTGGGACCCGGTAGCCGAGGCCCTATCGGAGCGCTTACTCCGGCTCCCCCACCAGGCTCCTCCCCGCTAGGACGATCCCATTGCTTGCCTACCAGAAGCCACGTCTGCTCGATGGCAGCCCGAGGATAGGGGAAAAAGCGGGAGGATGTCCTCGATTGGAAACGGGAAGTACCGTTAGAACCCCACAAGGGTTTCTGCATCCTTCCAGACCATTGTCCCTCGGGAACCCGACTCAATGAGGATCCCGACCACTTGCGGGGTGATGGAGTCCTCGCTCCTTCTGGGTCTATCAATGCCCAAGTCTTTTCGGCGCCTGCCCTACGACCCCTTCACTGTTTGCCTAGGGTGTCAGAAAAACGTTACACCATAGACGGAAGTCGTTGGTGATTCGAGAAAGGAAGCATCACCGGGCCCTAGTGCGGCTTGGTATACTATTCGCTTCCAAGGGTCCACGAAGTCGTGCCCGTCGGCTGAGAGTTCCAAATGTCGAACATGAGAGTTTTAATCGCGGACGACGATCCTATTATCCGCCTGGACCTGAAGCAGATGCTCGAGAACTTGGGCTACGAAGTGGTCTCGGAAGCGGGCGACGGGCAGCAAGCGGTTGCGATGGCACGCGACACCCGGCCGGACATCTGCATCCTCGACGTCAAGATGCCCGTCATGGACGGCATCGAGGCAGTCACGATCATCACCGAAGAGAATATCGCGCCGACGATCCTTCTGACCGCGTACTCGGACAAGGAGCTCGTGGATCGCGCAAAGAGCGCGGGCGTGTTCGCTTACCTCGTCAAGCCGTTCAAGCCGAGCGACCTCCCCCCGAGCATCGAGGTGGCGCGAAGCCGGTTCGAGCAGAACGCTCAGCTCAACAAGGAAGTGAACAGTCTCCAAGAGAAGCTGGAAGCGCGCAAGCTGATCGACCGGGCCAAGGGAATCCTGATGGACGAGCACAAGCTAGGTGAGGCCGAGGCCTACCGACGTATCCAGCTCCAGTCGATGAACCTCCGGAAGACCATGCGCGAGGTGGCGGAAGCCATCATCCTGGCCAAGTCGATCTAAAAAGGCACGGACGGCGGAAAAGGCAGACGGCCCCAGATCATAGCGATCTGGGGCCGTCTGCTTAAGGGGCTTTAACCCGTGGTCGTAGTTCCGGTGGTCGATCCCGTCGTGCTTCCGGTTGTCGTGCCACCGGTCGTGCTAGTAGTGCTGCCAGTGGTTCCTCCGGTTGTCGATCCTGTGGTTCCGCCAGTCGTCAAACCGGTAGTGGAGCCAGTGGTTCCGCCCGTGGTGGTACCGGTGGTGGAACCCGTGGTGGAACCCGTGGTTCCGCCGGTGGTGAAACCGGTAGTGCCTCCCGTCGTTGTGCCGGTGGTCGTACCTGTAGTTCCACCCGTGGTCGTTCCAGTTGTGCTGCCGGTGGTCGTCGTTCCGGTAGTGGACCCGGTGGTAGAGCCCGTCGTGCTTCCTGTCGTACCGCTTGTGGTCGTACCGGTCGTGGTGCCAGTTGTGCTACCTGTCGTGCTTCCGGTCGTCGTGCCGCCTGTGGTCGTGCTCGTGGTTCCGCCCGTTGTGCCACCGGTAGTCGTGCTGGTAGTGCTGCCGGTCGTTCCGCCGGTTGTCGATCCGGCGCTGGAGCCGGCCGAGGTGTTGGTCGTGCCGGTCGTGGCTCCTCCCGTGCTGGCATTCGTTCCGGTGTTACCGGCCGTCTGCCCCGAGGAACCGTTGTTCTGCGGAGGAGCGACGTCGAACGACCCGCCTTCGCCCGCGCATCCGATGACGACGGCGGCGGCCGCCACCCAAGCGACGTGCCATGCATGCTTTCGAAACTTCATGATCTCTCCTTCGTCGACGAGCCTTGCGGCCTGGTCGATCTCTGATGCCTGGCTCGTCCAACCGGACGGCGGCGTACGGGCGTATGAGGCCGGTTTCCGTTCCGACGGTTCCACCTTTACTAGTAAAAATACTGGTTGCCTGTAAAATATGAGACACCTTCGGTCCCGTCCCCATTCCTGCTATAACCCCTTCATGCCTGACATCCTCTGGGCGCCCTGGCGGATGACCTACATCGAGAGGCCGAGCACCGGCAAATCGGACGGGTCCGACATCTTTCTCGACCTACCGGCGGAGAACGACGACCGCAAGAACCTGATCGTCTTTCGCGGAGACACGGGCTTTGTGATGCTCAACGCCTACCCGTACACGAACGGGCACCTGCTAGTCGCCCCGTACCGCCAAGTCGCGGACATCGTGGACATGAACGACGAAGAGTTGCTCGAGGTCAACCAGCTCATCGCGAGAGGGGTCCGCTGGATCCGAACCTGTTACAACCCGAACGGCTTCAACATCGGCGTAAACATGGGATCGGCGGCGGGGGCGGGCATTCCCATCCACATCCACTGGCACATCGTCCCGCGCTGGAACGGCGACACGAACTTCATGACCGCCGTGGGGCAGGTGCGGGTGATGCCGCAGACGCTAGAGGAGAGCTATGAGCGGTTGACGGAGGCAATGCGGAGTGACGTTTGACGAGCTTCGAGTCGCCGCCCAAGGCTGCCTGGCATGCGACCTCGCCAACCGCCGCACGAACGTGGTGTTCGGAGAAGGAGACCCGGAGTCGCCCTTGGTTTTGATCGGAGAGGGACCGGGAGAGAACGAGGACAAATCGGGCCGCCCCTTCGTGGGCCGAGCCGGGCAGCTTCTCGACAAGGCGCTAGTCGAGGCGGGCGTCCAGCGCTCGCAGGTCTACATCACCAACACCGTGAAGTGCCGGGCTGCCGACTGGACCACCGGTCGCCCCGTCAACCGGCCACCCACCGATGAAGAAACCAAGGCCTGCCGCCAGTGGCTGGTGCCCCAGTTGGGGATCATCAAGCCGAAGGTGATCCTGTGCATTGGCGCGCCGAGCGCTAAGAACATCATCAAGCGCAACTTCCAGATCACTCGCGAGCGGGGCGCGTACTTCCCCTGCGAGTTCGCCAAGACCGCCATCGCCACCCTCCACCCGGCCTACATCCTGCGCCAGATGAATGCAAGCAGCGGGGGCGACGGTGGCTATTCCCTGCTGGTGCAAGACATCGCCAAGGCATGGGAAGCCGCCCAACGTTTGGCCGCGAAGCAGACGGTGGAAGGGATGCCGAAGCCAGTGCCTTCCCCCGGCGACGAGCCGGAGCAAGGCGCGTTGTTCTAGTATCGAATCCCTGCGGAGTGCGGTGCCCTGGCACCGCAGTCTATATCGAGCGGGGTGGCGTACCATAGACCATCATGAATGGCCGTTTGGCTATATTGGCCCTCCTTGGGCTTTCTTCTTTTGCCACTGCTGATCAGCGCCCTGAGCGCATCTACGACCTTCTCGACGTTAACTGGCAGATCTCCTTTGACGAACCCAGCGGGACGATCTCGGGAGACGTCACCAACACCCTCCGGCCGCTGAAGAGTATCGAGGAAGTGTGGTTCGACTCGGCCAAGCTTCGTATCCAGGAGACGCTGATCGATGGAAAGGCAATGCCCTTTCGGCTCGAGGGCGAGCGACTGTTCGTGCGGCTCCCTAAGCCCGCGGACTCCAGCCGGACGGTGAAGGTTCGCATCCGCTACTCGGGTCAGCCCGAGGCGGGCGTCTACTTCGTCCCCGCCCAGCGCGCCTTCCCTGCCACCACTTCCATGGTCTACACCCAGGGCGAGATGGAGGACACCCGGTACTGGTTGCCGACTTACGACTATCCTGACGACAAGGCGACTACCGAGGGACGGATCGAAGTGCCGAAGGGATACCGGGCGCTGAGCAACGGACGCCTGATCGGCCAGAAGGCCAAAGATGACCGTGAGGTGTGGCACTGGCGGCTGGACAAGCCGCACTCCACCTACCTGATCAGCTTCGTCGCGGGTCCGTACACCGAGGTCGTGACGGCCAAGAAACCCAAGGTGTCGTACTGGGTCCCCAAAGGTCTCGAAGAGCAGGGCCAGGTGTCGTTTGGCAACACCCACGAGATGGTCGACTTCTTCGGAAAACTCGTCCGCTACCCCTACCCGTTCGCCAAGTACAGCCAGTCCACCGTCGCCGACTTTATGTTCGGCGGAATGGAGAACACCACCGCCACCACCCAGACGATCACCACCCTCCACCCGAAGCACGTGGAGCCGCTGGCCAGTTCCACCGGTCTCGTCGCCCACGAACTTGCCCACCAATGGTTTGGCGATACCGTCACCACGCCGAACTGGGCCCACATCTGGATCAACGAAGGGTGGGCTAGCTTCCTTCCCGCGTTTTGGACGCGGGAGAAGGTAGGGGACGAGGCATTCCACATCGAGCGCTTCGACATCTTTAGCGGCGGGCTGGCCGCCCATCAGAATTCAACGCGCCCCGTGGTGTGGACCGGCTACCGCGAACCTATGGAGATGTTCAACAACTTCGCGTACCCAGGTGGGGCATCGCGGATGTTCATGCTGATGCACCAGATCGGCGAGGCGAAATTCTGGCCTGCCGTCGGCAACTACCTTCGGGAGTACCAGTTCAAGAACGTCGACACCGAAGGGTTCTTTGCGTCGATGAGCCGTTCCACCGGCAGGGACTTAGAGACGTTCCGTCGGCAGTGGTTTTACACTCCCGCGGCCCCCCGTCTGACCGTCAAGCGGATCGACGGCCAGGTGGTCGTCGAGCAGCCAGAGCCCCACTTTGATCTTCCACTTGAGGTGATGGTGGTGTCCGCCGACGGGCGGACGGAGACGCGGCCCCACCGAGTCCAAGGTGCGCGTACCGCGATCCCGGATGTGCAAGCGACCGATCTGGTTTTGGTCGATCCCGAAGCCTGGACGATGATGACCGTCACCTACGATCTTGGCTATCGGCGCACCGACTGGCGGCGGCTCTTCGACGTCGCGCCCAACGCCGCCCAGAAGCTCCGTCTCCTCGACCCGGTGATGGCGGCGTTGAGCCGCACCGAGAGGGTCGAGCTGGCCCAGTCGGTGACGTCTCCCCGCCTTCTCGCACGCATCGTGCCTCGGGTGCCCTCTCGTGAGTTCTTGTTGGAGATGACCCGCCATGGCGACGCCACGGTCAGACAGGCCGCCGTCGGCGCCCTCGGGGGTCTATCGCGAACTGCCGACGTCGAGACCCGCCTCATGGAGATCGTCGACAACGAGCCGAACGACATTCTCCGACGGGATACCATGCGGTCCCTCATCCGCATGACGGGCAATCCTCAACTGCTGGAGCGGGCATGGAGCACGAACGGCTACGCTGACATCTTCCGCGTACTCGCGATTGAGCACTGGGCCGAGCGAGACCCGGAAAAGGGGCGGACGGTAGCGCTCGACGTTCTTGAGAATCCGCCGAGCGAACCCGTGCGAGTCTTCGCCATCAGGGCTCTTGGCCGCCTCAAGGACCCAGCGGGCGACCGAAGGGCGTACGACGCCTTGATCCGGGTGGCTCAAGAGCGCTCCTTCGGCGCCCGCACCGCCGCAATCAACGCACTCGCCCAATACGGCGACAAGAGCGCCATCTCCGTCCTTCAACCCCTCTCAACCCACAGCCTCTCCTTCATCCGCAACGCCGCTAAGTCGGCCGTGGAAAGGTTACAGAAGAAGTAAGAAGGCCCCCTCTCCTTCTTTCAAGGATGGTTTGTGCCTTGGAATGGGAGAGGGGGCTTAGACGGCTACGGTCTTCAGCTCGTCGCTCAGTGCGTAACCCGCCTCCGTTTTGGCGCGGATCTCTTCCTCACTGACATCGGGTGCAAGCTCCATTAGGACCAACCCACTGGGGCCGACTTCGAAGACGCAGAGGTCGGTGATGATGAGATCGACGACGCCCTTTCCGGTCAGCGGCAGACGGCACTCCTTCAGCACCTTGCTTTCCCCCGCCTTGTTCGTGTGCTCCATCACGACGACGACCCGCTTGACTCCGGCGACGAGGTCCATCGCGCCACCCATCCCCTTGACCATCTTTCCAGGGATCATCCAGTTTGCGAGGTCGCCCTGCTCCGAAACTTCCATCGCACCTAAGATGGAAAGGTCGATATGGCCGCCGCGTATCATGGCGAAGGAGTCGGCGGACGAGAAGTAGCTCGTTCCCTCGATCTGGGTCACCGTCTGCTTACCGGCGTTGATCAGGTCCGGGTCCTCCTCGCCTTCGTAAGGAAACGGGCCGAGGCCAAGCATCCCGTTCTCGCTTTGGAGGACGACGTCCATTCCTTCCGGAATATAGTTGGCCACGAGGGTCGGGATGCCGATCCCGAGGTTGACGTAGTAGCCGTCGCGCAACTCCTGCGCGGCGCGTTGGGCAAGTTGGTCGCGGTTGAGGGGCATTCTCTGAAGACTCCTTTGGCTTGCTGAGGACCTCCAGTGTAGCCGACCGATCTGCCAACCTGGAGCGGGTCCTCCAAATGACACGGTTCACTCCCCGCGACACCGGTTTCTCGCTGTTCATGTTGGACAAGCGCGCCCCTACGGTCGATCCGGGGCCGGATGAGCCGGACGCGAAGGTTCCCTGCTGGCGAACACCCCAACCGTCGCCGCACGAGCACGAAGACCACGAGATCAACCTCGTGGTCGAGGGCGCGACGCGTTACCGCTGGAACGACACCGACGGCGCCGAGCGCACGGCAGTCGTCGCGGCGGGACAGATTTTCACGGTCCCCGGCGGGGTCCGCCACAAAGCCGAGGTGGACAGCCGCGCCATTGTCCGCGGTCTCTGGATCCACCCCCGGGTCGTCAACTCGCTCCCGTCGCCGATCCCCGATCCGCGCCTCGGCACCTGGACGAACCCGCTCCCACCTCGGCTGGTCACCGACGCGGCGTTGTTCGCGACCCTCCAGGAACTCTTCCACCAAACGCAGGCCGAGTACGTTCAGACCGATCCCTGGACCCGGACCACCATCGGCTCGTTGGCCCAACTGGCTGCGGTGGGTTTCCTTCGGCTGATGGCCCACCGGCCGCAGGCCGACTCCGCCGACGCGACCGCGCGCGTCCGTGAGGTGCGGGCGTGGATGGACCGGCACTACCTGGAAAATCCTCCCCTCCGCGAACTGGCCCAGCGAGCGGGGCTGGGAGTGTCGCGCTTCTCTGAGGTGTTCAGGGAGGTGGTCGGGACGTCGCCAAAGGACCACCTGATGGCGTGCCGGCTCCGGCACGCCGAGACGTTGCTGCTGACGACGGAGTTGCCCGTTTCGCAAATCGCCTGGGTGTGCGGGTTCTGCCACCCCGCCAACTTCACCAATCTCTTCCGAGTTCGCTACGGAGTCTCGCCGGGAGAACATCGTAAGATCCGCCAAGGGCTTCCGATGGATTGCCAAGACCAGAGCTTGGCCCTGACTGGAAGCCTCTCCTAAACTCAAATGGCTCATCAAGAGCCGGAGGAGAAGCCACCAATGTCGACCGCAACACCCCAGCCACCTGTCCCCTCGCCGGAAGAATCGCACCACGAGCGCACCTATCGGATAAAGAACACGCGGATGCGGGTGGACCCGCCAAGGGTCGTCGACGTCCAGGTGTCCCGATCACAAATTAACGCGCTTGAGCAAGAGGGGTTCATCGTCCGCGAACGCTTGATCCAAGGTGAGTTGTTGGAGCGACTAAGACAGGCGGCGGACGAGATCGAGGCGGAGGAGCTTAAAAATCAGAAGGCAGGCGAGGAGGGGGGCTTCGGCGGACTCTTCGTACGAAACCTGATCGACCGCCACCCCACGTTTCTCGAGATGTTGAGGTTCGAGCCGACGATCTCAGTGGCTCGCGCCGTCCTTGGGCCGCAGGTGCAGGTCCACGCGTCGGTCCTGCGGGTGGCTTATCCAGAGCTCCAAAACCAGCAGGTCGAGTGGCACTTTCACCAACGCGTCGTCCCCGATCCCCAGCCTGCCTTCTTTTACCGGCCCGTCGTGCTAGACAACCTGATCTACCTAGACGACATCACTTTGGAGAGCGGGCCTTTGGTGGTCCTCCCCGGCACGCACCACGTGGATGAGGACATTCCGAACGGTGATTTCTCGGACAAGCCGGGACAGGTTGTGGTCACCGTTCCCGCCGGCAGTTGCGTTACGTCCCATTCCGGCCTATGGCATAAGGCGATGCCTACGGTCGGTGGGGGTAAACGGCGCCTTCTGATCCTGGGCTACAGCCCCGTCTGGATGAAGCAGATTGACCGCGCCGGCGGTGGCCTCACCGACGCCCTCCGGAACAGCCCGGACGAAGAGATTCGGGAGTTGCTTGGCCTCAGCGGCTACTACTAGAGGGCGACTTTGCGAGGATCATCTCGACTGACTTCAAGGCCCGCCGTTCCCGCGTCTCCGGCTTCTTCGCCTCCGCAACGTACTCGACGTATTCTCGCTGGTGGGACGGAGACAGAGCCTGGAAGCGGGTCTCTGCCTCCGGACGCGCAGCCAGGGCCTGAAGGAGTTCAACAGGAGCGTCCATCACTTGAGGATCATATCGCATCTATTTGGAGTGAGGCTTGGGAGAAACACTGAAAAGCGTCCCTATGGCAGCCCGACGGGGAACGAGCATCACGGAGATGCCATTTTAAGTGTCTCCACGGGTGCGTAGAGACGCATCGTGTCTCGCTTCAGCGGCAAGAACCCTCGCCTCTCGTAGTACGCAAAGGCGTTGGCATCGATGGCGATAAGTTCAAGAGCGAAGCACCCGACAGCCTCTGAAGCCTCGATGGCTTTCCTGGCCGCAAAGTTGAGCAGAAGCGCCCCGACGCCCTTTCCCTGCACGGCGAGATCTGTCGCCAACCTACCTACGTGCAGCACAGGGATCGGATACTTGGGCAGCCGACGATAGACCTCGGAGTCCGCTTCCTCAAACCCAACATTGCCCATCGAAAGAGTGATGTAGCCGAGAATCCGGGGGCTGCCAACTTCGACAGCGACCCAGGTGACGCTGAAGTTCTGCTCCCCGTGCTTGCGGGCCTTGGTTTTAAGGAAATCGTTCATCTCCCCGTTGCCGCAGTCGAACGACTTCCGATCGTGCGCCGAAGTAAGGCGCTCAATGACGAGCTCGGCCACTCGTTAGAGGATCACCTTGGTCGTCTTCATGAGGTCGACTAGGGCCTCCGAAGGTTTGGGCGGCCTCGTGAGCATCTCGATAAACACGTCCCGATCCTCATTACCAAGGATCGTAAGCGCGTGCTCCCGCTTGACCCTCCGGGCGCGCTCCAGGAGAGTTTCGGTCGCAAACGCTGTGAGACTAACGCCAATGAGCGCTGCTGCTTCCTCGACCTCCGACTTGTGCCCCGGATCCATCCGAAACTCGACGCGAGCAGTATCCGTTGAAGGTGACGTTGCCATGATCGTGAATTCCAGTATACGGCAGATTGCCGTATAATACAAAGAAGGCCCGGGAAGTTGCCGAAGCAAAGGGTTGATCTCTAACCGCCAAGGCCTCAAAGAACACGAAGGTTCACGAAGAGGGGAATGCGCTTCGTGAACCTTCGTGGTCAACAGTCAGAAAGCAACTCACTCCCGCAGCCGCGTCGTGCGCCGCTCGATCCGCTTTTCGTAGTCCGATCCCTGCAAGATCCGGCTCACGTAGATGCCGGGGGTGTGGATTTGGTCCGGATCGAGCTCGCCCACTTCGACTAGCTCCTCGACCTCGGCCACGCAGACCTTGCCCGCCGTGGCCATCATCGGGTTAAAGTTGCGGGCGGTGCGGCGGTACAAGAGGTTGCCCGAGCGGTCCCCTTTCCAGGCCTTCACGATCGAGAGGTCGGCCCGGAGCGCCGTCTCCATCACGTACATTTCGCCATCGAACTCACGGGTCTCCTTGCCCTCGGCTACCAAGGTGCCGTACCCCGTCTTGGTGTAGAACGCAGGCACCCCAGCTCCGCCCGCTCGGACCCGCTCCGCCAGCGTGCCCTGTGGGTTGAACTCTAGCTCGAGCTCGCCGGAAAGGAACTGCCGCTCGAACTCCGCGTTCTCGCCCACGTAAGAGCTGACCATCTTCTTGATCTGACGCGTCTGGAGCAGAATGCCGAGGCCGAAGTCGTCGACACCGCAGTTGTTGCTGATGACGGTGATGTCCTTCACGCCCGACTCGCGCAGGGCCAGGATCAAGTTCTCCGGAATCCCGCAGAGCCCGAAGCCCCCGGCCATGATCGTCATCCCGTCGAACAAAAGCCCTTCGAGGGCCGACGCTGCGTCCGTGTAAACCTTGTCCATTGGCACTCCTGCGGACGCGCGGTCATCGTCGTCCGCCACGGTCAGTCTACTCACGCTGAGAGGCAGACAAAAAAGGGGGGCTCCCTGAGGGAGCCCCGAACTCGCTTCGCCGTGTCTGGGCCGTCCGTTTCTGTTCCCCGACGTGCCCATCGAGTGCAACACCGAACGGCCACCAGTAGTTCGAAGGAATCGGCCATTAGGTCTTGAGTCCTACGGCACAGACGAGCCAGGGACTACTCCTACGGACGGTCCAGCTCAGTGAGGATCGACTCGATCTTGAAGGTCAGCTCGCTGTTGGTCGCCAGGCGGTCGCAACCCGCCTCTCTGCCCAACTGCAACAAGTCCTTTTCCTTGTGGCCCGCATGCCCGACGACCTTGACCCCGAGCGCGCTCAGGGCAGGCACCAGTTCTTTTGGCTTCAAGGAAGCCGAGCCCAGGTTCACGATGGCGGCCACTGCCCCCATGGAATCATCGGGGATGCTCGTCATCAGCACCGGCTCATGACCAAGCCCCTTCAGGCTTTGCAAGAGCCGAGAGCTCCACATCAGGTTGTCTTCGAATACCAGAACTTTCATTTTGAGAAGCGCTTTGCACCAGGCATCAGGCAATGGTGGCTCCAACGCCAAGTCGCCCAACAGCGCAACGCCACCCCACGGTACCCTCATTTCTATGAGTATCCGACCCATGCGATGGGAGGGCGACCGCCTCCTCATGCTGGACCAGCGCGTGTTGCCAGGCCGCGAGGACTGGCTGGAACTACGCAGCCACGGTGACGTCGTTCACGCGATCAAGGACATGGCGGTGCGGGGTGCCCCCGCGATCGGCATCGCTGCCGCGTACGGCATGGCGCTTGCCGCCCTGAACCAGGAGGATCTTACGAGTGCGTCGGCACTGCTCGCCGCCTCTCGCCCAACCGCCGTCAACCTGTTCTGGGCACTCGACCGAATCGCGAAGCTAGATACCACGAACTTCGAGACGATCCTTGGGGAGGCCGAGAAGATCGAGGCGGAGGACCTCGAAATGAACCTGGCCATTGGACGCCACGGAGCCGGGCTCATCCAGAACGGCTGGAATGTCCTCACCGTCTGCAACACCGGCGCCCTCGCCACCGGCGGCCACGGAACCGCCCTCGGCGTGATCCGCACCGCGCATGAAGAAGGTAAGGACATCCACGTCTACTCGTGCGAAACCCGACCGCGCCAGCAGGGGCTCCGGCTCACTGCATACGAGCTGATGAAGGAGAACATTCCCTTCCACAGCATCGCGGACAGCGCCGCCGCGTCCCTGATGCGGGCCGGAAAGGTGGACTGTGTCATCGCCGGTGCCGACCGAATCGCCGCCAACGGCGATACCGCGAACAAGATCGGCACGTACTCGCTTGCCGTGCTAGCCCGGCACCACAACATCCCCTTCTTTATCGCCGCCCCCTCCTCCACCTTCGACCCGTCGCTCCCGAACGGCGACCTGATCCCCATCGAGGAACGCAGCGGCGAGGAACTCACCCACAGCGAAGGCACCGCCATCGCCCCCGCTGGCATCAACGTCTACAACCCCGGCTTCGACGTAACTCCCGGCAACCTGATCACCGCCATCATCACCGAAGAGAAGGTCTTCGAAGCCCCCTACAGCTTCCTCCCCGAAAGCAGCCTGACGGCGATGTAAAAAGCCGCCTCTCCTGTTTCAGGGAAGCCTCGTGCCCTGGAATGGGAGAGGGGGTGAGAGCAAAATGGAACCCTATGGCGGAGCCCTGGAAGCCCGAAATCGAAGTAACCCCCGCCCTCGCCAGCCAGTTGATCGCAGTCCAGTTCCCCGAACTTGCGGGCCAAGCCGTCCGGCCGTTCGGAGAAGGCTGGGACAACCGGGCATTCCTTGTCGGCGAGGATCTGGTTTTTCGCTTTCCCCAACGCTCGTTCGCCAGCCGCTTTATGGACAACGAGATTCGGGTCCTCCCTCTCCTAGCGCCACACCTATCGCTCCCGATCCCCCACCCGATCTACCTCGGGCAACCAGCGGGCACCTATCCGTTCGCCTTTGCCGGATACCGGCTGATCAAGGGAACGACCGCCAGCCACGTGCCCCTGACCGATAGCCAGCGCTCGGGGAACGCAACTCGACTTGGCGGATTTCTCCGGGAGTTGCATAACGTTCCGGTCCCGGAAGAGGTTACGGCTTGGGTACCCCGCGATGAGATTGGGCGAACGGACCTACTTCGACGCCTCTCCGTTCTCGAAGATCGATTGGAGCAGATCCGCCCTCGCGTTGGATTCAACCTCGATCCGATTCTGTCTCTGGCCAAAGACCTGGCTTCGACTCCGGCCTACTGGGGACTTCCCCGTTGGATACACGGCGATCTGTACCCCCGCCACATACTAATCGATCGCGACGGTCGCCTCTGCGGGGTGATCGATTGGGGCGACACCCACCTTGGTGATCCCGCCCTCGACCTCTCCATCGCGTTCACTTTCCTCCCGGCAGCCGCCCACAGGTCCTTTCAGGAAGCTTACGGTCTCATCGACGGCGCCACCTGGAGACGCGCCCACTTCCGGGCGGTTTTCTACGGAGTCGTGCTCACCCATTACGGCATGAGCATCCAGGACGAGCCCATGCGCGAAATGGGGGAGACCATCCTCCGGGCGCAGATTCCTTAGGCGCTATCGGACGGAACCGGCAACCACCTTCGCCACGTTCGCAATCCCCTTCTCGATCCGCCGCGTCGGCCCCGGAGATCCCTTCACAAACACCGCCACGACCACGCGTTGGCCCTTCGGCAAGGTCAGGATGCCGATGTCGTTGACGGCTCCGACTACTCCGTGAATAGTGCGCCCGGTCCCCGTCTTGTGCGCTACCTTGGCCCCTGCGGGCACCCCCGCGATCAGCCGGTTTTGGCCCGTAGGGGACTTCGCCATGACTTCCAGCAGGAACTGCGTCGACGCCTTGGAAAGCAGCTTCCCCGCCTGAAGGTTTTCCAGAAAGTTGACGGTGCCGGCCAGGGTGGCGGTGTCTCTCGGATCCGCCAGGTAAGCCCGTAAGGCGGCTTGCGCCCGCGCCTTTGGCACGCGGTCGATCGCCGGGCCAAGCACTTCTTCCCGCGCCCACTCCGGCCGGAATGGGCCGAGGCCGCAATACTCCATCTGAAGCTCGCGCTCGTATCGGTCGATGCGGATGCCCTGGACGCCGAGACTCTTCAGGATTTGGGTGGCCTTTGCCGGCCCGCCGACCAACGCCACCAGGGTGTCCGCCGCCGTGTTGTCGCTCCCCCCGGTCGAGAGGACGAGCAGCCGCCGCACGGAGTACGAGCGGGGCTTGCCGCTGAACCCTTCGTTGATGGAGCTGTAAGGAACGCTCAAGTCCTTTGCCGCAATCGTGATCTGGTGGTCGAGCGAGAGCCGCCCGGTATCGACCAGCCGGAGCACCGCAACCGCGAGGGGCAGCTTGAAGACGCTCTGCATCGGGAAGCGCTTGCCATCCTGAAGGAAGACCGTCTGCCCCGTCTGCAGGTCCTTGACTCCGACCCCGAGAGTCCCCAGACCCAACTCCGACTCGATCTTCCGAAGGCGCGTCTGGAGTTGCCGCAAATCGAGTTCGGCGTGACAGAGTGCGCTCGACAAGGCAAGGGTCAGGCAGGTGAGAACGGGCAGGACTCGCTTCATTGTGGGGCTCTCATTTTGGGGCTTCGGATGGGCGATTAACCACAAAGAGCACGAAGATCACCAAGGAGACACAAAGGGGGCCATCCTCTTTGTGAGGACTTCGTGTCCTTTGTGCCCTTCGTGGTTTAGCCACCTCGCCGGTAGCAAAAAGAGACGGTTGGGTATGGTCGCGAAAAGCCACTCCTGAGGAACCTTCTTGAACACTGCCCGAAACCTTACACTGCTCGTCTCGCTCAGCCTCCTGGCCACCGGTGCCGCCGCCCAGACCGTCGATCCGGTGCTCTTCTCAGGGTTGGAGTGGCGGCAGGTCGGCCCCTACCGGGGTGGGCGGTCGCTCGCCGTCGCGGGCTCGACGGCCCGTCCGAAAGAGTTCTACTTCGGCGCGACGGGTGGCGGCGTCTGGAAGACCACCGACGGCGGCGCGAACTGGGCTCCTGTCTCCGACGGCTTCGTCTCGACGTCCTCGGTCGGCGCTCTCGCTGTCGCTCCCTCAAATCCTGACATCGTGGTCGCCGGAACGGGCGAGCGGGACATCCGGGGCAACATTTCGCACGGCGATGGGGTTTACCGGACGACGGACGGCGGTAAGACGTGGAGCCACATCGGCCTCAAAGAAACCCAGACGATCGCGCGGATCGTGATCCACCCGACGAACCCGGACACGATGCTGGTGGCTGCCCTCGGCCACATCTACGGCCGTGGCTTGGCGCGGGGGGTGTACAAGACCACGGACGGCGGTAAGACGTGGCGGCAGGTTCTGCCCGGCAGCGACCGCGCCGGGGCCGTCAACGTGGTGATGGACCCCCAGAACCCCAACGTCCTGCTTGCTTCGACGTGGGATGCCTGGCGCACGCCCTACACCATGAACAGCGGCGGACCCGGCAGCCGCCTCTTTCGTTCTACCGACGGCGGCGAGACTTGGACGGACATCAGCCGAAACACTGGTCTTCCGTCGGGAACCCTGGGCAAGATCGGCATGGCGATCTCGCCCGTCGATCCGAAGCGGTACTGGGCCATTGTGGAGGCAGCGGAGGGCGGACTGTTCCGCTCGGACGACGCGGGCGCGACGTGGGAGCGGGTGAACGACAGCCGGGCCTGGCGGCAGCGGGCCTGGTACTACAGCCACGTCTACGCGGATCCGAAGAACCGAGACGCCGTGTACGTGTTGAACGTGAACTTCGGCAAGTCGACCGACGGGGGCAAAACCTTCACCACCCTTCGGGCACCGCACAGCGACCACCACGACCTCTGGATCGCCCCGGACGACCCCAACCGGATGATCAACGCGAACGACGGCGGCGGCACCGTGTCCACGGACGGCGGAAAGACCTGGACCGCGCAGGACTTCCCGACGGCCCAGATGTACCACGTCGTCACCGACAACGCCTTCCCCTACCGCATCCTCGGGGCGCAACAGGACAACAGCACCGTCCGCATCCCGAGCCGCACCCAGGGTCCGGGCATTACGAGTAATGACTGGACCGCCACTGCCGGTGGCGAGAGCGGCTACATCGCGCCGAAGCCGAACGATCCGGACATCGTCTACGGCGGCAGCTACGGCGGCGACCTGTCGATGCTCAACCACCGGACCAACGAGTTCCGCAGCGTCGATCCATGGCCGGACAATCCCATGGGCCACGGCGCGATCGACCTCGTTCACCGCTTCCAGTGGACGTACCCCATCGTCTTTTCGCCCCACGACCCGAACGTGCTCTACACGAGTTCGCAGTACGTGCTGAAGACGACCAACGGCGGCCAGTCCTGGAAGCGGATCAGCCCCGACCTCACGCGCAACGACCCGTCGACCCTCGGCCCGTCGGGCGGTCCCATCACCAAGGACAACACCAGCGTCGAGTACTACGGCACCGTGTTCACTCTCGCCGAGTCGCCCAAGCGACGGGGCGTGCTCTGGGCGGGATCGGACGATGGCCTGATCCACGTAAGCGAGAACGGCGGCCAGACTTGGCGCAACGTGACCCCTGCCGGAATGCCCAAGTGGGGCCTCGTCAGCATGATCGAGGCGTCGCCCCACGACCCGGGGACGGCATACGCAGCGGTGGACAACCACGAGAACGACGACCTTGCCCCCTACGCCTACCGGACCACCGACTACGGCCGGACTTGGACGAAGATCGTGACCGGCCTCCCCACCGACAGCTTCGTCCGCGTCGTGCGGGAGGACCGCCGCCGGAAGGGGCTGCTCTACGCGGGCACGGAAACCGGCGTGTGGGTCAGCTTCGACAATGGCGGCAACTGGCAAAGCCTGCGCCAGAACCTTCCGAACACCCCCGTCCACGACTTGGCCTGGAAGGAAGACGACCTGATCGCCGCGACTCACGGCCGATCGTTCTGGGTGCTGGACGACCTCACCCCGCTGCACCAGCTCGCGGCCTCCCCCAAGACAACCGGACCCCGGTTCTTCACCCCCAAAGACGCCTACCGCGTCACCTGGGGCCTGGGACGCGCCCCGAAGGCGGGCGCCAATCCCCGAAGCGGCGTCGTGCTGTCTTACTACCTCCCTGAGGACGCGAAGGAACTCAAGTTCGAGTTCAAGGACGCCCAGGGCAAGGTGTTCCAGACTCTGACCACCGCCCCCAAGAAGAAGGGATTCAACCGGACCTCGGCGAACCTGCAGTACCCGTCGTACAAGGGTTTCCCCGGCATGGTCATGTGGGGAGCCTTCCCCGGTCCGATCAAAGCGCCTCCGGGCGCCTACACCGTCACGATGAGCGCTGACGGCTTCCGCCAAGGGGCCTCGTTCCGGTGGCTGAAGGATCCCCGCAGTTCCTCGTCCGACCGAGACCTGACGGAGCAGTTCCGGTTCCTCCAGCGCATCGCCGGACGGGTCGACGAGGCCAACTCCGCGGTCACCCGCATCCGGAACGTCCGATCCGCCTTGGACAAGGCGACCGATGAGGCGGGCAAGAAGGGGGATGTGGCCAGCCTAACGCCGGTGGCCCAGAAGCTTCGCGCCGACCTGACGCGGGTGGAGGAAGCGCTCTACCAAACTCAGAATCGGAGCGGCCAAGACCCGCTGAACTACCCGATCCGCCTGAACAACCGGCTCGCCGCCCTCATCACCATCGTCTCTAACGGCGACTTCCGGCCGACGGACCAGTCCTACGAAGTCTTTAACGGGCTATCGAAGGAACTCGACGTCCAACTGGCGGCCCTGAGCCGCTTGTTGGGTACGGACCTTGCCGCAGTGAACGCCGAGCTTCAGAAGCGAGGAGTGGCGCCCGTGTCTCCCAACGCCGAGCCGCCCAAAGCGGCGACGCCCGCGGGCCAGACCGAGCCACCCATGGGCGAAGGGTAATGCCACCTAACCCTGCGTTCTTCCTGACCCCGAGGAACGAACGCGAAGGACCTCTACCAGTAGGGCGTGCTGGTAGAGGTCCTTCGCTGCGCTCAGGATGACATGGCCATACAAGGGAGAAAATCTCCAGGTCTCTTGTCTCCCCTTCTCCTCCGCTCCTCCACTATCAGATCCCGCTTCCCATTCATCGGCGGGATGTGTACAATCCACTGGGCTCCGCCCGCCGATTCCTCCGCCGACGCTGACGACAGGAAATGATCCGCCTTAACGACATCGCCCTTCCCGGCCTTGCCTTGGCCGTGCTGGCTGCCATTGCGGCCAGTGAGAAGATGACCGACCGGAGCAACCCGCCCGGCCCCGTCCGCATCACCTACTGGGAGAAATGGACCGGAGCCGAGTTCGACGGGATCAAGGGCATGGTCGACGACTTCAACCGATCGCAGAACCGGATCCACGTGGACATTCTGTCGATCAGCGACGTGGGTAACAAGACCATGCTCGCGGTCTCGGGGGGCATTCCTCCGGACATCGCCGGGCTATGGGGTCCCAACGTGCCGCAGTACGTCGACGACAACGCGGTGATCCCGCTGGACGACTTCTGTCTGGAGGCCGGGATCAAAGAGGAAGACTACATCCCCGCCTACTGGCAGATCGCGACCTACAAGGGCCACGTCTACGCCCTCCCCAGCACCCCCGCCTCTACCGCCCTGCACTACAACACCCGGTTGCTGCAAGAGGCGGGAATCACGAAGCCGCCGGTGACTCTGGAAGAAATGGACGCGATGGCGGAAAAGATGACCAAGAAGAACCCCGATGGCACCATCAAGGTCGCGGGCTTCCTTCCCGCCGAGCCGGGCTGGTGGAACTGGGGTTGGGGCTACCTCTTCGGAGGCCGGCTTTGGGACGGCAAGGACAAGATCACCGCCAACTCTGCTGACAACGTCAAGGGGTTCGAGTGGGTGCAGTCGTACTCGAAGAAGTACGGTCCGGCCCAGGTGCAGAGCTTCAAGAGCGGCTTCGGCAACTTCTCCTCCCCTCAGAACGCGTTCATGTCGGAGCAGGTGGCGATGGAGATCCAGGGCGTCTGGATGCACAACTACACCAGCCTGTACGCGCCCAAGCTGAAGTGGGCCGCCTCTCCCTTCCCTTATCCGTCCACCCGTCCCGACCGGAAGGACACGACCTTCGTGGACATGGACGTGTTGGTGATTCCCCGAGGGGCGAAGCACCCGAAAGAGGCGTTCGAGTTCATCCGGTTCGTGCAGGAGCAGAAGAACATGGAGAAGCTGTGCTTAAGCCACCAGAAGAACTCGCCCCTGAGAAAAGTCAGCGACGACTTCTGGAAGCGGCACGGGAACCCCTATATCCGGCTGTTCGACCGGCTTGCCTACTCGAAGAACGCGGTCAACACCCCGCGCATCGGCATCTGGCCCGAGTACCAGAGTGAGATCAACAACGCTTTCGACGAGATCGCGCTGAACCGCAAGACGCCCCAAGACGCGCTCGACGCGGTGGTGGCGCGGATGCAGCCGAAGCTCGACCAATACCTGCGCCGGCTGGAGATGCGGCAGAAGGTCAACCATTGAAAAGAAGTAAAGAAGGACTCGCCGGCTACCTGTTCGCCGCGCCGTGGCTGATCGGGATGAGCGTCTTCCTGCTCTACCCCCTGGCCTCGTCGATCTACTACTCGTTCTGCGACTATTCGGTCCTAAAGCCGCCGGTCTGGGTCGGGATGGAGAACTACCGGGAGCTGTTCCAGGACGAGGTGTTCTGGAAGGCGGCAGGCAATACGGCGATGTACGCCGTGATGGCGCTCCCCATCGGAATGGCCACCGCCATGGGGCTCGCGATGCTCCTGAACAGCAAGGTGCGCGGAATGACCGTGTACCGCACGATCTTCTTCCTCCCGTCGCTGGTGCCGATGGTGTCCCTGGCGGTTCTTTGGCTGTGGCTCCTGAACGGCGAGCACGGCATCGTCAACGAACTGCTGAAGCATGGCGGCATAAAGGGCCCCAACTGGCTGGGTGATCCCGCATGGTCGAAGCCCGCGCTCATGCTCACCGGCATCTGGGGCGTCGGCAACTCGATGTTGATCTACCTGGCGAGCCTTCAGGACGTGCCGACTTCCCTCTTGGAAGCGGCGCAGCTCGACGGGGCGAACGCCTGGCAGAAGACGCGGAACGTCACGATCCCGATGATCTCGCCGGTCATTCTGTTCAACCTGGTCATGGGCATCATCGGCACGCTCCAAGTTTTCGCCGTGCCGTACGTGATGTTCCCCGGCGGCAGCCCCGCCCGCTCGACCTACTTTTACGCGATGTACTTGTTCGACAACGCGTTCCGCTACAACAAGATGGGCTACGCGAGCGCCATGGGCTGGATCATGTTCCTGGTGATCCTGACCCTCACGTTCATCTCCCTCCGCCTTAGCGACAAGCACGTCCACTATGGAGGGAGCTAGGATGCCGATTCTTCTATCCCTAAGCGGTGAACTCCGATGAGCGCCCTCGCCAAAGACATCGATCTCGAATCGTCGCCAGAACCGGCTTTCCAGAGTCACGCGAAGCAGAACCGGGTCCGGGTGGCCCTCATCCACCTGACCCTGATCCTGCTGTCGATCGTGTTCGCGTTCCCGTTCTTGTGGCTGGTGACCACCGCCCTCAAGCCTATCGACCAGACAATGGCCGTCCCGCCGGTCTGGATTCCGCGGGAGTTCCAGTGGGAGAACTTCGGCAAAGCCATCACCTACAACGCCGACAAGCTCGGCTACATCCCGTTCCTGCTCTACGCCCGCAACACGCTCGTCCTGTGCATCATGACGGTCGCGGGGAGCGTCGCCTCGAACGCTTTGGTGGCTTACTCGTTCGCCCGGCTCCGGTGGAAGGGCCGCGACTTTCTGTTCGCGGTGACTTTGGCGACGATGATGGTCCCCTTCCCCGTACTCATGGTGCCCACGTTCGCCCTGTTCCGGGAGCTGGACTGGATCGGCACCTTCCGCCCGCTGTGGGTGCCCGCCTGGTTCGGCAGCGCGTTCAGCATCTTCCTGCTCCGCCAGTTCTTCCGGACCATTCCTTTCGAGCTGAGCGAAGCGGCGAAGATCGACGGCGCGAGCGAGTGGCGGATCTTCCGCGACGTGGTGCTCCCCCTCAGCAAGCCCGCCCTCGCCGTCGTGGCCCTATTCTCGTTTATCGGGACCTGGAACGACTTCCTCGGGCCGCTGATCTACCTGCTCGACCAGAAGACGTTCACCCTCTCACTGGGGCTCCAGTTCTACCAGTCGCAGCACGGCGGAACACCTTGGAATCTGTTGATGGCCGCCTCGACCATCGTCATCCTCCCCGTCATCATCCTGTTCTTCTTCACCCAGCGCCTGTTCATCCAGGGAATCGCGATTACGGGGTTGAAGTAGGGCGGGGAGGGCGCTTCGCGCGGCGAGTTCACGCTTCGCGTGGGGCGATAGCCGCAAACGCGGCGGCGAATGCCGCTGGCGCGGCGGGCGAAACTGGTGGGGACCCGTCCATCTCTTTCGCCCCACGCGAAGCGTGACTCGCCGCGCGAAGCGCCCTCCCCGCCCCAAGC